>Ga0315914_1002810_pt1 | contig 26578 bp, 7 predicted proteins | sample MpolenodulesMG_FD_203920 | JGI IMG/M metagenome (GOLD analysis project Ga0315914, IMG submission 203920) | Medicago polymorpha root nodule microbial communities from Los Angeles, California, United States - elongated nodules | ecosystem: Host-associated > Plants > Roots > Nodule | place: USA...
TAATGTCGGATTACAAGTTGCTCAATCACACAAGAAAGAGACTTCTCAATGCTCAAGGACAACTCCAAGAGACTTCTATGCTCAATCACACAAGAAAGAGACTTCTATGCTTAAGGACAACTCCAAGAGACTTCATTTGCTCAATCACTACTGAAAGATACTTCTCTTAACAATTACAAATAATTGAATAAGGTTTTGAATGTATGGTGGTAAGTTTGTTGATGCTCTGTTATAAATGTGATGAATGATTCTTAAGCACAACACCCGTAAGTGTATGTTTTTCCTGAAAAATGCAAATAATAAATTATTATTTTTCTTTCGTTACTTGAGGACAAGCAACAATCATCTTACGTTATTCTTAGCATGTTTTTCAGCTATTTTCATTAGGTTTTAGCATAAAGAAAGGAGGAGTATTAGAACGATTGCCTATGATTTCAGGACTTTTGTAATGTTTTCTATATTTGAGTTTGTAATTCCAGTTTTTCCGAAACATAGCAATTTTAGGGGTTTTTTTGAAGTAATTCACGAAGAAATCATGAAAATCAGAAAATCAAGAACATCTGAAGAATTGTGAAGATTCAAGGAAACAAAGAATGAAGATTCAAGAGGCCTGAGAAGGCTTACAAATGGGAGGAATTTTGTTCCCAAGTTCCGAGACAAGTTATTTGAAGACGAAGACCTAAAACGATAAGAAATCGAATAATTTGGGCCCAGGAAAGATGTCATGCGCCTAGCACATGAACCATGTTCCTAGCACATGGAATGACATGTCATGCGCCTAGGGCATGGTTTTGGCCATACACTCATGCGCTAGGCACACTAGCAATGTGCCCCGTGCATATGAAAATGCGGGGCACAAATGTCTTTCCTGGCTTTTGTTTTGGGTAAAGTCCGCACTTTTAGCTCAAATCTAGGTAGAAACTCTCACTATAAATACCAGCCTTTCACATTCGGAAATTCTCGTTCAGAACTATGGTCGTTCAAGAGGAAGACAACTTTTGAGCTTCAGGAGAGTTTCTATCTTCTCCATGTGTAACTAAAAAATTTTAGGTTAGAGTTCTAAGATGAACCTCTGTAAATTTTTGTTGGATATTTATTTAATTTAATGTCGTTTATATTTTATTTATTTTTTGTTCGCTATTAAGTTTTGTTAGGAAATGGTTTATTTCTGTGATAGGTGCAACCCTATATTAGATACTTAGGTTGTGACAGTACCTAATATTGCTATCTCTAACTGGATGCTTATATCTTGATATTTATATCCTTTTACTGATAACTATATGTCTAGGAAGTAAATGATTACTAATTAGGCAAAGATACTGAAAAGATTGTTGACCCTAGTCGTAGGTACTTAGTAGCTAAAGTATTAAGACTGGGTGGGGCCCTATCGAACCTAGGAATTAACTAGTAATTAGGGAAACAAGTGCCTAGCTGAAGGAAATAAGCCGTAGCTTAATAGAACCATTCTCTTGAAACCATTAGTAAGGTAGACGTAGATTAGGGCTGCCCGTTTGTAGAACTACTAAGAACGTATAGAGAGTGTGCTATGAGTGTCCTAAAATTCATAAATGGGCAGACCTAAGGGAACCTTTCCCTTCATTGCCTTGGGAAACACTGAAAAGCCAATTCAAGTTTATGTTTCAATTACCTTTGAATTAGCAAGACCCCGCACGTAAGGATCATCATGCGATCAGAAGGTGCAATTAGCCATCGGAGGGATAAACCAAAATAGGTTAGTAATGTCCCAACGACCTGATCACTTGTATAGTCTACCTAAGATAAATAAACGCGACATTACTGTTACTTAATATACGACAATATATATGGGGGGCATTCGAAGAATCCTAACCGCTGCTTACTTTTCTACAACCAAAAACAGGTAAACCTATTGTTTTGCAAACAGATAAAAATTGCAACCTAACTTTTATACTGTCAACTTACAAAAATAAGTAACGCGAATTGCTTGGACGAAATGACAATCTTTGTGGATACGATACTCTACTTAACACTTTATGACTTGGTAAATGATTTGGTACACTTGTCATAATACGACCATCAGTGATCTATGTTTTAATACTTTCAAATTGGTATGCTTAGATGAATACCTAACTTGATCAGGATGTTAGCATAATTGTTTAACGTGAGTTCCAATTCACGTATGTACTTAATTTCAACTATTTACTTCTAAAGAAGTTTGTCAAGTGTGATTCAATATCTAACATGATATTGACTTGAAATGTATGAAATAAATTTTGTATTTAAAACTTATTTCACATTCATGGTATGATTCCATGATAGTAGCAACCATAAGACTTTCCCTTACAATTTGCAATTGAGTCATGCATTATTAATCATTTCTATCAAAATGATTGATTCACTAAAAACTTTGTGAATCCATTCTTGTATTCAAATCATTTTCCAAGGGTCAACCTTTTATCTTTTTGAGGACATTTGTTTGAGGACAAACAAAGTTCAAAGTAGATGAGATTTATCAGTCCCAAATTACAGTTAATTTTCGTAGCACTTATCGACTTGTTTTGCAAATAATCAAATACAAAAACCTCAATTATATGTAAATACAATTTATATTGCAAAATTATACCAAGAAGCTATTACATTTGTGTTCCCACACCTTTTCGAAGGTTTTGGATACAGCTAAATCAATGCAGAATGCAAGTAGGCGCACTCAAAGCCAAACCAGTGCATTATAAAGACATTTGGGACCAACCTGACTCACTAGGCAAGCTGAGTGACGTCAAAGCAAGCTAAAACAGAGAGTTCCAAAGAGATTTGTCAAAGGCAGTTCGCTATGCGAGATTTAGTCCATTAAGTGAACTAAGGTGGTGTCAAGAAATTTCAGTAGACAACTTACTTTTTGCTCTAATGAAGAAAGTTTGATTCGTTAGGCGAGCATACAAAATAAGGCGGCTAATTCCAAGTTTTAAAATATCGGGATTAAAATCCAAAATCAGTAGAAATAGGAAGGCTAAAACTGCATTTAAGCAAAAAAAAATAAAATCACAAAGGATAATAGTATAAAAGAAAAAAGAAGTAATCACTAAATCTGACTAATTTACAGATTTTTAAACAATAAAAAGTAATTGTATAGTCAATTTACGCAAATCCTCGACAGCGACGCCATTAAATGAGTCGTTTTACAAGCGGTTTCAAAGTATTGTAAATTATTGATCCATTAAGTCTTGGTTAATTAACTGTTTAGTTACTATGATTGTTAAAATGTGGTGGAAGTAAATAGATGGTAGTTTTATTGACATAATTTGAGTGAGGTGGAATAAACAATAAGCAAGATGTGTTAGGATTATAGCTAGTCTTTTAATGTCTTTTCTTAATCGACTATAAACTAATCATATATCAATTATAGCTTCACCTGTCACCCTTTGTAGATATTGATATCTTACAAATAACAGGAGATAAACTCGAATTTTATCCTCCGATGTCTCACTCAGTTAGCTAAAAGAGAGAGGCATTATGTTCAGACAATGAGTGTGATTATAAACCTAACCCAATGTCTCGCAACTAACATCTACAAATGCTTTATCTAACTTTGAGTTTGGAGAGGTTGGGAAATTCGAGGTTCAAACTTCAGTCTCTACATATTATTTTCATTGGAGCTACCAATTGAGTTGTCTTACATGATTATTATTGTTAATTTTAAACAAAGGTAATGTTAATTGTCCAATTCTATAATGCACAAGTGAGATAAATCTTGCATCAAACACAAGGTAATTTCCATCAATTTGTCAATAAATCTAACCGTTAAGTTGAATGAAACATGTTTCTTAGAAAGTAAAAAAAATTAAATGAAACATGATGTGATTATTTTATCCGATAGTAAAAAAACACTTGTATACAATGCAATACCATTTCGTAGACAAAACCTATTTTCAGAAGTAAACCACCAAATTGACCCTATCTTTATAAGCGTTTTTATCACATGACGAGAAATCTAATGAAAAAACTTTTTCATAATCAAATAGTTAAAATAACATAAAATATTAACATAATCAAATATTACTTTTTGATGATTTACTTCTATATATTTAAAAATAAATATCACTAAATTTTACCAAGGGGTTGTTGAGGTAATTTTCACCCTCCAGAAGCACATGCTTTGTACAACTGGCGCTAAAAAATCAGAAAACCCATTTTTTTTCCCGGGAAACCAAAAATCTCCTTCCAAAATCGCATATTTATATTCAAACAAACACCCAAAGAACTTACAACAAGTACCTTTCTTCAACAACCCACACTCTCTCCCACTTCACACTCTCACCACCACCACCAACGCTATCCACTCCGGCGGCAACTTCTCCGATCAACCTCCGGCGTCTTCTCCGATCATCCCAAAACCATGACAACACCGGAATGAATCGCGATGTCGATTTCATACTCCAACTTCTTCACCGACTCCGACCTCTTATGCGGCGAGGAAACCTCCAGCATCTTATCCTCAGATTCGCCGACCGAAAGCTTATCCGATGTTGAATCGTATCCGCCGCCGGAGGATGAGTTCATCGCCGGATTAATCGAAGACGAACGTAAATTCGTCATCGGATTCGATTATTTCGCGAAGATGGAATCTAGCTCGTTCGATTCCGATGCTAGAGATGAATCCATTCGATGGATCCTAAAGGTAAAATCTCAGATTCATTCATACGGTGGATGATGCTAAAATGCACCGGTGGTGATTGTGTATAAGAAAACGGTTACGGTTGATGTAGATTTTGTTTTGTTTTTTCTGATGTGAATCGGGTTGTGATCTGGTGTGTGCAGGTGCAGGGTTATTATGGTTTTCAACCGATTACGGCGTATCTTGCCGTGAACTATATGGATCGGTTCTTGAATTCTCGGCGGTTGCCGGTGAGTTCTGTGAAGTCAAGTTTCGTGATATTCAATATTAAATTAAATTAAATAAAGTAAAATTAAAAGGATAATGGAACATTAATTACTGAGTCTGCGAATGCATGTGCTGGGAAAATGAAAATTCTACGCGGTAATTAATTATGTATGACTTCCCTAAGTGAAAATTAATTCTCATGCTACATTATTACAATAAAAAATCATTTTAAATGTTTAATTGATTTAAATTTTCTTATGGTTATTTTAAAGGTTCCTTAAAAAAAAAAATATTTTAAAGGTTTAACATTTTTAATGAGCGTTTATAGTTAATCGACTGACTAGATTGTTATCTACACTTTGTACTCTTATTATTAAATGTTTATGTACGAACGTTTTATATAGAATCTAAAAAATAATTTTCTTATAAATGTGACATAGGGGAGTAGTTGTCTAATAAATTTTATTAGTAGTTCCCCTAACAAAAATTACTATTTTGTTGTTGATAATGAATCAACAAGAGCGAATGTATCATTTCACAACCTTTTTTCGGAAGTGAAAAGTTATTTGAACAATCTAAATCTAAAAGTTCCGTGACATCCTCTATTATAAGTTTGTAATTTACTAATAATCTTTTTTAAATGAAAAAAAATGCTAACAATTGTCTTGAGACATTTTTTTTAAAAATCAAGTTAATATTTATTTTGGGTGTATTTTTATAAGTTGTTATAAAAGTTGTTACATCTTAGTTGTTCAAATGTTATTTTTTTCATTAAAATTCGTGTATGAAGAATATTATTTTCGTACTTTGTGTACCAAGTGCCTTTTTGCAAAAATGTATACAAAAGAAAATGGAATTCTTTTACTACATTATTAAAATTTAAAGCTTTAATTAATCTTGATTTATAAATTAGATATAAAAATAGTAATATTTTTAGAATAATGATATTCTGACACCCATTTATTTTGTACAATTGCCACATTAAGTCCAATACGTTTAAAAGTGTTGTTAATCTAATTGAATATAAGGTTAATTTTGGCTCAATCAAAATTTTAATTAATTAAACTTCTTGATTATGATTAACCATAACTTTTCAATTTTCAACGTGTTTAACCATATACTCAAGTAAATTAGCAATAATTTTACATTTTTATGGATGGAACAATATAATTTTACATGTGACTTACTAGGTGGGTCAATGGAGCATAAAGAAAATTGAGTTTCCATGAAACTTTTTTTGTACTTTTTTATGCTTTATCCTTTATGGTATTTTTACTTCTTTTTTTGACGGGATTCACTGTATTTACTATACTTACTTTTTTACGTCTTGTTCTATTACTATTTGTGTATCAAGAATTATTTCACCATAACAAAAATCAAGAATGATTTAAAATTATAAAACAAAAAAATATTTAAAAATATTAACAAAACTATATAATTATACTCAGTACTATAGTAACTAATCCTAATGATTTTGTTGAAAGATAAGAAGAATGACAGCTTGGTCATATTTTGAGTACGTTAGGCACGTGCATTGCGCGTGGGAAAATGTGTCAGAAAGTATGATGAGTTAGTCGTGATAAAATAATAATAATGATGATAATTATTTTTTTGTTTTTAACTTACTGTTTGATACATATAAATATGTTTGTTTACAGCAAACAAATGGGTGGCCACTGCAACTTCTATCAGTTGCTTGCTTGTCTTTAGCTGCAAAGATGGAAGAAACTTTAGTCCCTTCTCTATTGGACCTTCAGGTATATATTTTTCTGTATGGTCCTATTCTTAATTAGGATTTAGAAAAATAATATTAAACCACATTCTTCATTAAAATAAAAATAATACTCCTACATTAGTTAATTTAATTTATGCTAACTCAAGTTTTGTCCTTAGCTATGTACTATTACATTATACTTGACATTACTTTATAAATTTCTTATAATTTAATATAGGTAGAAGGTGTCAAATACGTGTTTGAAGCCATAACAATTAGAAGAATGGAGCTACTTGTTCTAAGTGTCTTGGATTGGAGGCTAAGATCGGTTACCCCATTTAGCTTCCTCAGTTTCTTTGCGTGCAAGTTAGATTCAACTTCAACTTTTACTGGGTTTCTCATTTCACGAGCTACACAGATTATTTTATCTAAAATCCAAGGTAGACCCAAATGCATACTTTTGATTGCTATAGCTATATAAAGATATGAAATGTCAATCACGAGTAGTTGAGATGGTTGGGACGAATTAATTTGTGTCAACAAAATGTTGTGAAGTTCTTTAACTTTTCTTCAATTTGTGAATATATTTTTGCAGAGGCCAGCATTCTTGCATATTGGCCCTCATGCATTGCTGCCGCGGCTATACTCTATGCAGCTAACGAAATTCCTAATTGGTCTCTCGTTAAGCCCGAGCATGCCGAGTCGTGGTGCGAGGGGCTAAGAAAAGTAAGTGAATGTTTGGAATTGCGATGAATTTAACAAAATTATCATGTTTTTGTTGAAACTAGTGCAGTTGTTGACTAAATTATGGTGTCATTGCAATAAGCATGTTTTGAACATTTGATAGTTGTTGTATATGCTTAAATAGTAACAACATTATTAAGTTGTTTATTAAAGCACATTTATTTCATTTTTCAGGAGAAAATTATAGGGTGCTACGGGTTAATGCAAGAACTTGTGATTGACAATCACCAAAGGAAACCACCTAAAGTGTTGCCACAGATGCGAGTGACAATTCAGCCCCTTATGAGGTCATGTGTCTCGTCATCTTCCTCTTCTCCTTCCTCATCATCATCATCCTATAAAAGAAGGAAATTAAATAACTGTTTGTGGGTAGATGATGACAAAGGATCAAACTCCCAATGAAAAGAGAGAAAAAAAAAAGAATAGTAGTACTAATAAAGGAAGAAAAAAACTTAAAATAAATAAGGTGGTGGTCCAAGTTTGTCCAGAAACCTCAAAATTTTATTATAGAAGGTTTTTGAGTTTCATAATTGACTTAGAGTCATGGGGCACGTTACTACAATATTGCATGAGAGTTGTGAGGTTTTATTATTATTGTTATTATTATTATTATTACTTGTTGGTGGGTATAGTCATTCAGCAATGGCTTTGCAGATTCCCTCGGGGAAAGTGAATGAGAGACATGTAGAGAGTGAGAAGGGAAATAGTATACTCCACAAAGATGCAATTAATGGATTGGTCATGTAAACTGTAAGTGTGGATGAAAGAAGTGGGAATTCTGAACTCAAAATGTGTTTTGGTTATTTGTTGAAAGGGGAGAACATTGTGGGACATTGCTTGAAAGCTTTGAACGAAAAGCAGAGTCTTACAGAGCAGTTATATCAATTGGGTTGAAACTTTGGAATTTGAACTATTTCTTATAATGGGTTTTTCTTAGTCAAGCTCCTCATTTTGGACAGTATACTTTCTTCTTTCAACTTGCACAAGTCACTTTGATGGGATCCCACAGTTAAAAAAATGTTACTCGTAGTAAGTTGAAGCTAGCTGCATTGTGTGGACTTTTCGTGGTGTGTGCAATGCACGTGATGTTCTGTTTTATTTTTGGCGGGAATTATATATTTTTTATTTTGGCCTTGAGTTTTGGCCTAACTATACAGGACCCATTATCTGGTGTCCAACGTGTGTGATGGAAACACGTATCTATAGTTTTATTTTATTTTGGATTTTTTCATTTGTTTTTACCTCTTTTCATATTAGCCTAATTGGCTTTGGCTTAAGAAGAAAAAAAGGTTTTTGGAGCCTTTTTCCTGTGTGATGTGTATTGAATTCATTAATAGCAATTATAAATTTTATGATTATGATATCTTTTCAGTTTTCACACATCTGCTTTACTTTCTTTCATTCTATATATCAGCTTCTTAATTGACCCTTGAATGAATTCTGCTCTTGATGAAATCTACGCATGAATCTTATAAAGGATTCAGTCATGGTTTACCAAATACAATAACTTGTCATTATGTTTGGAATCACGGTAAGTTTGACGAAACCACTTTTACACTGTAAACAGTAATTCATCAAAACGCATAACTTTTGTCGATGTTAATTATGATAACATATTGTATTTATCAAACTTATCGTCAATCCAAACATTATAGATTTTTCATTATACTGAATTGTAAATAAACTTTAAGGCCATATCTGGATTCTAGCGAGGCATAACTGTTAACTTGATGCACTTCTTGGTCCCGCTGGCAATAAAGAAGGTACTATCAATTATCATTGACTATGACTCTTCAAATAACCAGTTCCTGCTCGTGACCATCTCCAGGCTGTTCTATTATATCCTTATACTACATCACTTGCCCCCTGAAATTTCCGACAGTTTCTGCTTTGCATTCATCTATTCATTCATTCAGACATAGATCTTCATATGAGGAACATTTATTTTCATATTTTGACCACCCAAACATTTCAACTTTTTCATCAGAGATGATACATCTTGTCAAATAAATGTTTCATAATGAATTGGAAGAAGGGTAGCAACTACTACCTATGCAGCTCAAGATGCCTTTATTACATTTGAAGATTATATCAATTACTAGTATATAGTATTAAAATTTGCATATTTGAAGCAGAAGAGTATAATTTTTTTTAAAAAAGCAACAGATCTTAAAAAAGGTACTTTAGTACAGAATTTATTCTCTACAAAGGCTTAATTAAAGGTTAGACTTATAGAGAGAACTTGTCATTTTGCCTCAATCCCCGACACAAGGTATATTATTTTTGCATACAACAACACTTACACAGTCACAGCACCATGGCTTTATTCCCATGTCTTCGCAGAAAAAGTGACCATCTTATGCATGTTAGGCATTTGTCTTGAAATCTTATCATCACTTCCTTTGCATGACACCCATATGCCATTGATTGGATATCATCCATACAATTCTGTCTAAAAACCCATGTTCATGATCTAACTATGTCACTGCAAAGATGGACCATAGTGAAGAAAATTATACCTACATGGTGACAATTTAAGCTGACTAACTATTTCTCTTATTGCTCTTGGATGTTTGCTATGTATAATTATTGATCATATGCATGGTTCAAGGACATTTGATTGGACCACCTTATTGATTTATCGTACACACAAGGAAATTTCCTTACTTTATGAATTATTTTCTTGCCTTATATGGTGCAAATAGGATTTCAAACTTTTTAATACAACATATTTGGATCATCCTCGTATTGAAGAGGCATCTTTGTCTTCCCATACGTAGTACATACAATACTATTTCTTCTTTATGAATGCCTTTAAGGATAGTTCCTAGCTCTAATATGTGGATCCCTCTTATCAATTGTCCTATATATTCCACTTGTCAATTATTTAAGACGTGTCAATTTTTATTATTAATTAAAGGTAAAGCAGCCTGTTAAATCAGTTAATGCAATATTGCAATAGGTCAAATTGGTGGGAGCCATGAAAATATTAGTATACATTAATTAAGTGCTAAGTTAACAAAATTAGCCATTGAATTTATTATTTTCATCAACCGATTGCTTGGCGGCTATATGGTGAATGATAGTCTAGAGAGGCTCCTCTTCAAGTTCATGTGGGACAAAGTTTTTGGATTGTAATCAAAAGTTTGATTTGTAATTGCAGGATTAATGAGACAGATATTAAGACAAACCGTGGGATAGAAAGAGAATATTGCCATTAAAACTTTGATTAGCATAGACAAGGCTGGTCCATTTTATTAACTCTTTCCATCAAAAGTAATGCACGTGTATGAGGGTATTGATTTAGTTACTGTCTTAATCTTGATTGTACATCCATCCACACACTTATTATTAGATTAAAATTGACACTTCTGGTTAACCTTTCGAAATTTTCTTCCTTTTAAAAGATCACGCAAGATTTAAAAATATTAGGTAAACCATATATTTAAAGATTTTATTTGAACTATTTAGTTAAATTCAATTGCATGTGACTAAATAAATACTTTTATTTACTCATAATATATATGCTCCACACACACAAGGAATCTTTATGGCAATTGTAAGGGGTTCGATTGATGTTGATCCCTTCCAATGACATGAGAGGGGAATAAGATCTTGACCCTTAATAAAAAAGAGAACAATTTTTAATACAAAAAATGACAGTTTTCTTGTTGTTGGTCAAATACAGTTTTTCATTTTATTTTAAAAAGGTGGTATATGAAACATATGAGAGAACAAGATAAAAAAAAAGTATAAAAAAGTAAGTAATGAGAGAACAAGATAAAAAAGAGTTTAACTACTATACTGACACTGCATAATAATTAAAGAGTCATGTTAACCAGTGCCCAAGCAGTCAAAAATGGAAAGAAAAAACAAAGTCAGCATAAAAGACAGCATCTTTTCGAGTTTCAAAAAGTACAATATATAATTTTCAAGAAAACATTTTCTTTTATAATTCCTTAACCAATGCCCGGGGCATTGGTTATCATTTCCCATAATTAATTAAATTGTAAAAGAATTTGAGAATCCAATTTCGGTACATATTCTAAATAAAGAATCAGATTTTTGAGGTGTGTGGCATGGCCATACAAAATAATGAGATCTCGGATTCAAAATTGGGTGAAGGTGTTCAACCTAACAATATCAACATTGATAAATAAGTTAGGTCTTACAAACAAAATATTGATCCTTAATTTCATTTTGTGGAGCCTTTGAAAAAATTATTAGCACTTCTTTTAACTCATAATTAATATTTTCGCAAATATATTTAAGAAAAGCTTTTAAAAGTAGTTTATAATTAGTGCGCTCATAATTAGTGTCCTTTAAAAAGAGTTATTTTCGACATATTTTTTATGGGTCCTTCAAAAACAAAAATTTCAACATCCTCTCAACTTCACAAATAACTTGTCAACATGTAGTTTGATTGGTCATATCAGAGACAATCAATAGTTTATTTGTGCAAACACTTGCAAATATATTTTTTCGTAGTTGGATAAAATCAAAGGCCGAGGATCTCAAATTATTATCGAATGTTGGCCATTTGTTTGAAGGAATTAGCTTGGTTGTTAGAATTTTGACATTTTAATGCCTTATTGACTTTAAATTTTCTATATGTAAGCTTTGCAAGATAGCTCATTCAAACAACTTACACATAGTTGATGTAGAAATTTATTACCATAACCTCACTTTAATTATAAAACAATATACATTAGTTTCTTACTTTATAAGCGTGGATTAGATAAACGGTTTGAAATCATTGGCTCGTAAAGAGAACCAAATAGAAATAAAATTCGTTAAATGGAAAAGTCTTATTAGCTTAATTATACTACATTTAACGTTTTTATCTATCTAACATGGTGATTATGTCATGTGAGCCTCATATCATAAAGAATCAATTAAGTTAGCGACATGCTAACAAGTGCTATTAGGATATTTGATAAAAAATTTAAAGTGAAAATTTTATCTTGAATTCTTTACATAAAAATATAAAAGAAGAATTTTTTCTACGTAAAAATTATCAATTATTTACATTTTTGAATTCTTTAACAAATACCCGTAAGACACTTGTTAGCGAGACCTATTAAGTTATATACTCAAACACCTCTTAATTCATGTATACATGAGGATATACTCCCTCCGGTCTTATTTATAAGAAAACGTTTTTTTAGATTCATTGTGTAATTAATGTATCTTGTCTAAAATATGGACCAAATACATCATTTATGTAATGAATCAAAAAAGTCAAATATTTTTTATAAATAGAACCGGAGGAGGAGGGAGTATAAAGGAACGACATGAATAATGGGTAATGGGACATATTCTGAGAAGGAGAGTGGCTGGCATATCCGAAGTTAGGGAAGCCATCTAATTGGATACAAAAAGTTACTAGATGTGAACTTTGGATTTTGGCATGTATAATGTATTTGATAGATTTCCACCAATATTCTCCATCATGAGAACCCAATGATAACATATATATTTATGGGAGTTTGGTTTATCGATCATGATGACTTTCTATAGCTTATAATTTACTTATCATTATGGCATGGAAAGAAATAACCAAGAAGTGCTTATTAATTATTATCACTAAATCAAATAGTTAAATTATTAATTAGTCTAGAAGTCCTAACTCAACTGGTAAATGCCGAAATTGCAAGGCCGGATGTTGTGACTCGGGTTCAAACATAGAACCTCACAATTATGTGTGAGTTTAATTTCAGTGGATTACCACTTCATCTAAGACAAAAAAAAATTACTAACTAACATAACATATATTTTATACATAGATCTATATAGATGAGATGGGAGGATAACATATTGACATGTGCACTCATGTAACTAGGGGACCATTTACACATGCCTTCTTTTTTTGTCTTAGATGTTATTAAGGGACCTTTGTCACAATAAAGAAATAACCTTCCCCACTTATTTCCTTTACATGTAAACAAAATAACCTTTAAAGTAAGAGGTATAAGGAATCCAAAGTATAAAACCCAAAAGCCAAAAATTCTTTTTTTCCCCTCTCAATATAAATGGTAGGGCTTTTTTTTATATAGAATCAAACTATCTTTTTGTTAACGAATTTTATACTTTTGGTGGCCATAGCTATTGAAAAATGAGACTTTATTTGGTTGTAAAATTAACTATATGCTCGTGGGGTATCCACAAAAAGGTCTTGAAAGATAAAAGGTTTTCAAAAGCAAGAATGATTCTGAGTTTCTCAGATATGGTTTTTTAGATTTTGATGCTGAATACAAGACATAGCACTAAGCATAAGTCCTTGAGGCATTCATTGTCCCCATTGCACAGAAAGATTTATTGAAAAAGAATAAAAGACAGATAATAAAATAAAAGTAACAAAAAGCAAAGTCATTGCAATATTTCAGACAACGAAAATGATGGCGACAGAACTCAAATTTATACGTAAACATGTAAAATGGACCCTTTGTATGTATATTATGCATGTCTCTTCAAAATAATTATTAATTTCGTGCTCACAATTCCCAACCATATGATCCATTTTCAAATTATGGCTAATCAAATTATAGTACAGTCATAGTTAGCAATGATATATCACATGTAATTTGGATCTAGATCGCTATATATGTTGGGTTTGATTTGGTTTCAAACTTATATATTTATCTACTCATAGAGTGTATAAAAACCCATAAATTACATGAATATAATAAGTAATCTTCCAAGCACTAACCCATCAATTTACTAGTCTCTAAAACATATGAAAATTGGTCAATTTAATCCCTAACATCTTAGTAGTATGGGCTATATTAACGAATTTTATAAATTTATAAGGACTAATTATTATATTTATATAGTTTAGGAGTTAAAATCAGAGAGAACATACATTATAGTTTAGACACTTTCAAATAATTATACTAAATCATAGAGAACATTATAGTTATGGTTTAAAGACTAGTTTATAAACTAAGTTATAGTTTAGGAGATTAAATAAGGAGTAAATCTTATTTGCCCTCAAATACAAAGAAAATAACTAAAAATATAGCCAAAAATATCATATGATATTCCACCATTACTCACGCAAACGAGAAGGAAAATGAAATTCTTACATGGATTAAGACATCTAACACACAAGTACAACAACTGACCTTAAGATTCTCCAGAGTAACTCTATAAATTTAGAGCCTACGGTACTACGTGTGGGTCTTAAAAATACATATACGCATTTTTTTTTAATCAAAAGGAAGATTAAAATAAATAATAAGAAAGAGATACAATGACGGGGGGACATCAAACCTGACCCAAGTAAAACCCAAACGGGGATACAACAATATAAATCAGACCTAGTGGATTCACCCTAATCTATCTTAACAAAAATTCATTAATCACGGGCGCAACCCAGCGAACCCGCGTACGGGCGCGAAACCAAGTTACAAAAAATGCGAAAAATGAACATTGCAAAGAACAATTAGGGTTTAAAGTTCGGCGAGTGGATCGACTGCCAACACGGTATCAAACCCAAGTGCCAACAGCTCCCTGAGCAATACAACAAGCATAAAAAGCTCTTTCGAGCATGAAGTACCCGAGTGTCTCTGCAGACAAGACTACTTGAAACCTGCAAATCTCAACAGATCTGGAAACATCAGAGAGTCAGAATAGTCAAGCCACCAAACACAATAGGTTTCAAAAACACATGTACGGGCCCAGATCGAGGGATGAGTCCAAACGTTAATTAGTGACTAGACCCTTTTAGGTTTACAGAACCATACCCTTTCGGGTTTTAAAAAAATGAAACATTATGGGCCTCTTTGTTATAGATTTAAAAAAAATTACATTTTTCTTTGTATTTTTAAAAATGGATTTTTTGAAAATTTACTCAAAAATGGTAGAAATTATTTCAAAATCATTTGGTATATGTTAAAGAAGAGATTTTAACATTCATTAACTTAAATATTCATTGTTCGAGATTTTACATAGTAAATATCTCTTTTTTTTCTCTTCAAAATGACATCTTTTAAACATGATTTTTATAAAAACTATTTGAAATGGATTTTTTTAGAGATTCTTTTAAAAAATTATAGTATCCGAAAAAGTATAACAAAATGATAAAATACTTAGAATAACATTTTAAGATAAGCTATTTCAAACGAATTTTACATTTGAAGTTTTCCTTAAAAAATTATAACAAAAACATCTTTAAAAAAATCTATTTTAAAAAAAGCTATAATAAACGGACCCATATTTTTAGATCTGAAAATTGAAAAACTAAAATAAAAAATTAATGAAAATAGGGGATGAAGAGTGTGTATCTAGATCTAAAACTTATAAGTGCATGATAAATTTTTAATAGTCATTGTTTTAGAGTTAGTTTTATGTAGTTTTTAATTTAATTTAAATCATTTTAGCTAATTTTTAGAGTCAAAAGTGACGAAAGTCAAAAGTTGTAGAGATTGTGAATGACTAAGATTAAAGTAAAAAGTTGTAGAGCTTGTAAATGACCGAGATTAAATGTAGACGCATGAAACCAATATAGTTTCCTATAAATTTATGCTTAATCTTAATTTTAAATTTGTTAAGAAGTTAGGGGGAATGGATTCTGTCCAGATGAATTTTCTCTATTTTTCTCAATTGTAAAATCTCAACCACACATTCAATATCCTTTTATCTTTATAATAATCTCTCTCTCTCTCTCTCTCTCTTTCTCTCTCTCTCTCTCTCTCTCTCATGTTTAATGGTGTAAATGTAACAATTGAGAAAAATGGAGAAAATTCTACTTGAGAGAATCCATTCTCGAAGTTAGGGCTATCGTAAGAATTAAATGTTCATTTGCTAAGAGATTAAGATCGAACACACTATAAATTTGGTTAGAATAGAGTGAACCAATAAAATGTTTATTAACAAAATAGTACTTGGACCTGTGCGATGTAGAGGAAGTTAACTATATCATTGACTAATAAATATGATAATTGAGCATGATATAATGGTTGTCATTGAACATGAGTTGATGTTTCCAAAAGATAAATAATAAAAACCGTTGTGAAAGTGACTCAAAATTGGAGTTCCTGGAAACTGCCAAAATCAGGGCCCGAATTGTGCTGTCCGGGGCCCGATTTTGAGTGTTGTTTCAGCCTTTCCATTCGACAAAAATCGGTGGCCGAATGGAGAAAATCGAGGCCTAAATTTCCCAGCAGAAAATAAAACAGAATCGTATTTTTGGGATGAGATTTGTTCCAGTTTTTTGAGGGATACTTTTACTATAAATATAGACCTTGTATCAGATGAAACCTAGAGAGAGAGGTAGAGAGTCTGAAAACAAGGGTTTAGAAGTCAACAAGAAAACTAGGGTTTGTATAGAGTTTGCTATTGGCAACAAACACTAGGGTTGTGATTGATTCACCTTGGGAAACACTATTAGGAGTGAGTCTCTTGGTTACGGGAAGAGATTGAGACTTTGGGTAGAATTAGGTTTGAAGACTTATTCTTGTAACCATTTGATTGTAAAGTTACTCATCATTATAGTGGAACGGAGGGCAGCTCTCTACCCCAAACTAGGTCAGTATTGGACCGAACTGGGTAAACAAATTTCGCGTGTTCTCTCTTTCTTTTTCTCTCGCTGTTTTCTACTTTTGCTTGTGTTTATAATTGATATCCACGTTGATAATGGTTGCTTGATTACTTTGCTCCACACATCAAGTATTTTATTGGTGTAATTTTTTTCAATGAATTCACAACAAAAACTTTGAAATAGTTCAGACTTCTTATTATCACATCAGATAAATTTATGATAAGAATTATTTAATATCTTCCTTAAAAAAAGATTTATTTAATATTTCTTGTTGACTCCATTACAATATAATAGATCAAAAAATACAGATAAAAAAATACAGTGACTAATGTAATTACCCCTAAAAAGAACAATATACAAATTTGTGCATTATAAAGTTGTAAAAATTCTCAACATTTTGAAGAGATTCCTCTTATTGATAGTCTTTGAATATGAGATAACAATGGAAAATTGTTTACGTTGAAATGTGAAAGAAATTTTGGGATTAGATGGAGTAAAAGACTATCTCGGGATCTAAACTTTGTCTAACGCTGCTTCGTGATATGACATTTCCCCATAATTCTCCATTTGGGTATTTATAAGGCGTTTACCATTGCATACTCCTGATGGTTGATCAACATTTCTCAACAATATTATTGGAACACCAATCTTGAAATTTAAATCATGGTTCGACAATCATGAAGAATTAATAGTATTAAGATGGAGCTTGAATATCATTAGGACTATTAATATTTCCACCTAGTGTATTTATGTTATCAACACTTACGTGTGTTTTTGCCTCACCAGAAACAATATTAACCCTGTTTTTGTCCAAAAAATGTTTAAGAGACTTAACAACTTTTATATATAAGCAGTGGCTAAAAAAAGGGAAATTAAGTTCAATCAAGAAAATAGGTTATTTAGGTGCAACTAGTTAAAAAATTATAAACTTATAATATCCACCATTTTTAAGTACATTATTAACCCTGTTTTTGTCTCCCAAAGTTGTTTAAGAGACTTAACAACTTTTATATCCAAGATAGTGGAAAAAATATAAGGAATTTAAGTTCAAGCAGAAAAATTTGAAATTAAGATTCAATTGTTTAAAGGAGCAATCAAATTATTCGGTCAATGAAATATTAAAATAAGCATACTATTGGATAATGCATTACAATATTGCCTTTGAGGTTGGAAATGTGGATGAGATTCAATTTTTCATCTTCGTTAAATATGAGGAGAGTAATAAATAAGTATATGAGAGTCCAGATGAGATCGATCCTCAACATTCTTATCGTTTTAATTGCTTGCATTTAGTACACTTCTGAAATTGTTAACCGTTCATATCTCACTTGTAATTTCAATATAGAGGATGTAAAATTTTGATTAGATATCCCCGAAAATTGTTAACCGTACATATCTTACTTTTAAATTCAATATAAGAGGATGTAAAATTTTGATTATGTAACCCCTAGATAAAGTAGCTCAATATGAGCTGAAAATTTAAAGCTTCAAAGGGTTTCTCACTTTCCCTACTTGTTTTTCCTTTCTAGTTGCAAACGTGGGCATTTTATCGTGTACTTGCATTTTCCTCTCTTTGGATGCTATTAAAAAGATGGAGAAAGAGAAGTGATGGAATGTGTCTAGTAGCAAGTTTCGAGGGGGGAGCGTCAAGCGTGGGTGTCGTGGCACTCTTTATTCAGTTTGTTGATATGCTTTGTGAATTGTGATAGTGTCTTTGATGAATATCTCCGTAGTGACACATTGAGTGGAAACAAAAGAGTCTTCTTCATCATCAATACTCTAGCTAGAGAACTATAGTACAATCTATCTTTTTTTTGTACAAAGAATCTTTTTGGTGTAAATTGGTATTTTCCACGCACAACTGCACAACTCTTCTTAAAAGTTTTAACGTTGTCGTATATGTAAATAGATATCCATGGATGCGGATCGTGTGATATATGTGTTAAATATGAAACTCGTACCCTATTCATATCCGCGCGGATATCTGTTTAGCGGGTAATCCACGGATTTTGAGGTATCTGCGAGTTTATACAGATATCTATAGATAACATTTATAAAAATAAAATAAAAAATTTGTTTAATTTTTTTTAGCTAAAATTTAGTAACAAGGCCCTTCACATGCATTTTCTTTTCTTTTTAGCAAAACATAAGATTCATACATTACAATAACAACAAAGATCATTGACTCAACAAAAACATAAATAATGTCACTTACATTTGATAAAAATAAAGTTCTTTGATTTAACAAAAACATAAGTAAAACTCATCATATTCAACAAAAACAAAGTTCTTGCTTTAACATTCCCAACCACTTTCACTTCCTTTTAAAGGTATAAGACTCACAATACCTAGGGTGTTTTCTTAGGAAGTTGAATGATATTGAGGTTATTTATGTAATTAACTCGGTTTAATAGCGGGTATGGATATCCACGGGTGTGGATACCATTAAATCCGCATCTGTATCCATTAATTAGCGGGTAGTTAAAAAATCTGTTTATTTTATCCATTGATATCTATTAAGGTATTCGCTTCGTGCCTGTGGTGGATATCCAGGGGTGCAGATATTTTTGCCATCCCTAGTCTAAAGTTGAATTAGCATCCATGATTTTGGTTATACTATGTGTCTTCTCATCTAAGTGTTCCTGAGTATTTATACAAACAATCTATTATATGTTAGTAATTCATAAAAAAAACTATAATATGTTAAAGTTTAATTTTCATATATTAATATTGTAGGTTTACAATATAGATAAATCACAACTACTTATATGTATAACTACATAAGTGTTAGATAATAAAGTATTGAGCTTAAGTTATTGAGTCTTTATATTAGTAAGTTAAAGTTCATTAGGTTTTATTATATATTCTCTTATAATCTTTTGCAATGTCAAACTATTGTTATTCTATGAAACCCTAGCCTCCGTTGTTATTCCTATTTTCAATCTCTTTTGTATTTGTATTGTTAACAATAAGCATTAGAATTAAAGTCAAATATTTTCAACGAAATGATGTGATGATTATAATTATTTAACATATTATAGTTATATACATTGATAATGTAAATAAATTAAATCTTATATTTATATGGCATCACCCCCACCACACTTTTAGCTCTTTCCCATCGAATTGATAACTCAATTAGTTATTTTATTTAGGGTTTTGTTAGAAGCCACCCATAAAGGTGTCGTTTAGCAACCCACACCACAATGTATGATTTTCACTTTTTAGTTATAACCTTGCTAAAAGACAGCTTCATAAAAATTAGTTTGTGTCTTTTAGAAAATGCTTATAGAATAACTTGCTAAAAGACACCTTCGTAAAAGATGTCTTCTAGCAAAACTCATCTATTTATATGTTATTGCTATATATATCATTATCACACATAGAAAACTTTCCTTTCTTGTCCTAGTCAATATAAAAAGGTATACAAAACTTTGTTACAAGCTCATGTGCATAAACTTTTGGCCAAATACTTTTTCGGGTTCTTTAAGTTTCATGTTTGTTTCAGATATATCCTTTTAGTTTTTAAGGTTTCAGATAGGTCCTTTAAGTTTTGAGTTTGTTTCAGATAGGTCCTTTAAGTTTCTAAGGTTTCAGATAGGTCCTTTAAGTTTCGAGTTTGTTTCAGATAGGTCATTTCTATCAACCTTCGTTAAGCCAAAGTTGATCTGTCCGTTAAGCCAAAATGGATCTAGTTGGGGAAAAAATTGATGCCAAGTGTCAGAGAGAATCACCTCACCCACTTAACGGACATATCAGCTTTGACTTAACGAACATAACAACTTTGGCTTAACGGAGGTTGACAGAAATGACTTATCCGAAACAAACTCGAAACTTAAAGGACCTATTTGAAACCTTAAAAATTTAAAGGATCGATCTGAAACAAACGTGAAACTTAAAGAACCCAGGGAGGTATTTGACCTAAACTTTTCTATAAGTTCATGTGCGTGAATGAAATAAATGGAAGGGTTAGGTTTCTTGGCAATAACAAAATACGAAGACTAAGTTTGGTGTGGGGCTTAAAATAATAGTGACAATAATATATTTTTTTAGGCTAAAAATTAAAGTGGAGGTCTTGCAAGTATAGTATAGCCCAATGAAAAGTGAAAACACAAGAAAAGATAGTCATATACAAGAGAAATAGGGGAGGCTGTTTAGCCGAAAGATTTACTCCAATTGCATAGACCATAGTTATTATATAAATGGTTCATCCTTCCGTTTTTATTGACAAAAAAACGATAAAATGGTAAAAATAAATAATTAAATGAACAGTAAAATTGAAAGAAAAACATAACACCAAAACACACCAAGCCACCTTTATATAAGGTCAAAATAGTTTTTTTTTTTATGGTTTTTAATATCGTTTTTATTGTTGTGGATTATTCTTCCTATTGTTGAAGATTGTTCCTATTTTATTGAGATTTGACTAATTTTTTAATTGATAATTTAAATAATATTCTAAAAAAATGATAATATAGTTCAAATAAAAGAGAAATATGGAAGGTAAAATTCAGCTCAAAAATGTATATTCTTTTTATATATTCTTATAAATTATGAAGGACTAAATATCGATGTAAAAGAGAGTAGATGTGGAAAAGTACAAGGAAAATGCATAGAAGGATTATATTTAGGAAATGTCAAGTTAGATATGGTTCATCACCCTTTACATTTTCTCTTTTTTTTAATCCAACTAATTTGGATCATCATATAGGATTCCACTTGTATTTTTTTAAAATGTAAAATTCAATGAGTATTATAGTAAGATTAGGAACATAATCCTCTCATGTTGGATTCAAATATGCGAGGATCTAAATCCGAATTTATTTGGTACCATTCTTTTACTTTCCCAAAAGTGTAAAGAAAAATCACGGTCTATATGTGGGTAAAACATGGAATATATGTAAACCGTGTCAAAAGAAAAACAAAATAGACCGTAAATGAATTTGATTTTCTTGCTGTTAGAAAATCAGTTCTCAAGCAATATAGACAGTTAGATCGAATCAATTTAATGATCTGAACTGTGTGACTAAAACAAAATATACTAGTATGGGATGATTAATTACATGATTGTAAAAGATATGGATCCGTATGTAAATGATGTATGCTACACTTATCTTACTTTATTGGCTAAAATATATTTGTGTTCTTTATTTATCATATACTCAAAATTTATGTTAATTGGTTCTTAACTTTTCTTTTAAAAGCTTTTATTTTTCCAGATGCTCTTTTAAAAGATTTTACATTGGAATTAATTTAATAATTAATTTATATAAATAAATATGCTCTATAAAGATTAAAACTATAATCATATCTTAGTGCATAATAACCATTGACCATGAGTGAATGAACTATAATCATGTATCTACAACATGCTGATTTATGAAGAATTAGAAATACCTAAATGAATTTTTGATGATAGAAGCGATCTCAAACTGACAGAGAGGTGAATGATTAGCATCCATTGGCTTGTGGTTCTTCTTCAACATGGACTCATTATACCTTAGGCAACACTCTTCCGATTGGGAGAGGAGACAATATGTTGTGCGTCCGATATATTGAGGACCATAGCCTATATATAGAGTTGATAATCAGGGCCGACCTAAAGGTCAAGCAACCCAAACAAGGACTTTAGGCCTCAAAAAAATATAATTTGGTTATAAATATATAATATGGAAAATAAATTATAGACAATTTCATAGCTTCATTGGTTATTGAAAAGGCCTCAAAATGTTAGTTATGGGTTCTCAACCCTTGGAATCTACAAAGTTTATTTTTCTTCATGTTTTTTTTTTATCAGTTTTTTGTTTAAAAAATTATTTTAAAAAACCTTATTAAAATTTTTGTTTTAGGCCTTTGAATATATTGGACCGGTTCTGTTGATAATCAATTAAAGTTCTCATTATTAAAAAAACGAGTCATCCAGACATCCACTCATATTGAGTTTATATCAATTAATTAATTATTTATTTAATAATCTAATTAGACAACCAAATTATTTTATTACTTTACCTGGTCAATAATCAATTACCGCTCCAAGTTAAATCTTTATGGAGATCAAAGTGAAGCTTGCAAATTCAATATTTGCATAAATGATACATAATTGATTATAACAATAATGACTTCATAAACTTTATTTATTCATATAATAATACAATCTTTATCAATACTTAAGCAAAATATAGAACATAAAAGAAAAGAGACTCTCATTAATCCAATACATCCTTAGTGACAATAACCATATCAAAGACTTTAGATGTCAAGTCTTTGATTAGTGAGTAATCTATTATAAAATTTGTCTCTACATGTTCTATCATTCAACCAAAAAATAATTCTATAAGACAATAAGCTATATAAAGTTTGTTGTTAAATTACTTTATGAATAATTTATGTCATACAATACTTCAACAAAAAATTTATCAAATATATTTAATAATTTTCAGCATATTTATATAAACTTGATAAATATTTAAATGTTAATACCAAAATAAAACCCAATGAATTGTATTAACATGTGTACGTAAATATCCCTATTGTCATACCCCAATTTTTGACCTAGGATGTCACTGACACGTGCCGTTTAACTCTACATTCATACGCCATTCAGCTATGATTTTCAGTAAAAAATTCGGCAGAGAGGTATTTTAAAATACCTCATTTTGGTTCCGAGTCGGGCCCTCTTCTCTCAATTTTCATTTTTTTAAATTAAATTTTAGTTTCCATCTTTTATTTAATTTCTTTTAATTAATTGACTTCAAATTTATTTTTTTAATATTCATCTTTTATTATTTGAAGTTTTTTTTTTATATTAATTTATCAAACCCTTGGTGGCCAAGATTCCTCTCTACAAATACAACCTGTCTGGACAGCAAGGAGGGGAGGAGGCCAAAAAAAATCCATAACAATTTTGCAAGAACAACAAAAGCCCACAATCTTTATACAGGCAGAAACGCACAAGAGGCAGCCGCAAACTCCCCAATCAAAAACCTGCAAAAAAATCAAAACACTAACAAACACAACACAACCGTGATAATCATTCCACAGTTCATAAACAACAAAACCAGTAGTCTCACAGATCACAACACAATTTCATACAACATAGAACGATTTCAACGTACAAACATCCAAAAAACCCATCGACACACAAACTCATACGAATCACATATCATTACCAACAGTCGCAACAGAGATCAGACCCAAAAGAACACAAAAAGTATAAATTTTTCTTTGTAGATCTAGAACCGTACGTTACTTGGTTGGGATTTTTAGGTTAAGAAAGGGAATAAGAAGGAGGAGTAGAGTAGAAAGAGCTAAAAAAATTAAAAAAAAGAGTTGTTTCTACAACTCCGGCGGCGGCGCCGCCGTCTAAGACGGCCGACCACCGCGCCGCCGCAACCTCCGACCCACTCTCCCAATCGGAGAAGATGAAGATAGAGAGGAGAGAGAACAAAGCATAGGGAGAGAAGAGAGAGAAAGATATTGTGAAATGAATGAAAAATGGGTCTTACAACCCTTTTATACCCCTCCTGAACCGACCCTTTTCTTGCTAAGAACCGAACCGGCCCAAACCCAATTGCAAACCAGGCCCACGTGCGCCCCCTGTCTTTCTTTTTTTTATTTTCTGCACCCCCCATAATACTGCTGCACCCCCTTTTTTCTGCATTCAATCATTTTTTTCCTATTCTTCTCTATTTTTATCGTATTCATTTTCTTTCATGCATTTTTATTTTTAAATCACACTTTATTTTACAACACCTCATATTTGTTTAGTCTTGTTTTTTTTTTTTTGCATTTTTATTTTAATTTTAAGCATTCTTAATTATTTTATATATTAGGCTTGAATGTAAATAATTCATGCATTTTAGTTTAATTCTCTAGCATTACACATTTTTAATTTAGTTCGATGTTTACAACACGAAACTTAGAATTAGGCTAAAATATAAATCATTTATTTCCGTTGTTCTACTTTCTGCAGACCATAGCATGTATCATAGGCTTTTATGTAATAGTCGTAGGTGCATGTGTGCGTGTGTGGGTGTATGCCTTACCTTTTATGCTCTATAGCTTAGGATAATGGTCTTTGTGGTGATCCAACGTCACCACAAAGTACCTACGCTTTATTTTCTTGCCCTGATAGTTAACTTTAGTTTAATTATTACTCAAAAAACAAAAAAACATGCAAATAACAAAAATCACAAAAAACATTTTCTTAACAAACCTTGATCCAAGATCAGGTGATCCGTTACCTTTTTAGTTTATTTTCTTAATCAAACATTAATCGATTTAATACCGTTTCAAGTAATTTTCTTCAATATTAAAAAACACAAACCAACTTATTTGCCATTTGGCTTTTCATTTTAAAACCATTTTCAAAACTAATACAAAACACAAAAATAAATCAAACGTCAATTTCTACCCCGAACTAAGAGGTTTTGATCCCTCACGGGTACGTAGGCAAAGGACATTCATCCTTCCAAATCAATAAAACACATAGATAAATAGGTCTTTTTTCTTTTTATCACTTCAAACTCTTTTCATTTTTATCATTTTAAATTCCATGTTTTTTTTGAACAAGCAAGTTTATAGCACAATTAATTAAATAAAACCAAGAGGTTCCCATAGAGTACTACGGACGTAAAGGGTGCTAACACCTTCCCTTTATGTAACTAACCCCCGAACCCTAAATCTTTTCAAAAAGGGTGTTTTGAACTTTTTTCCCCTTTTTCTCTTAAAAATTAAATGTTCAGTCGTGAAATAAATTAACGAGTCTATGCTAATAAAATAGCTTGACCTCCGAAAAATGACGCGACACCTATGAACTTAGCTCAGTTGGTAGGAAAATGCATAATATATGTAAGGTCTGGGTTTGAATCCTGGACACCGCCAAAAAATGTGCACATAAATAAAAAATTTATGTTTTTTTAAGTTAGTTGACTTTCATTAATATGTTTTGTTAAATTTTATTTTTATTAGCAAAATATTATCAATATTTGATAATAATTATAAATATATGACCTAAATATTCCCTACAAAAATAAAAAAGATGTCCCCTAAAAATATAATGATAAGTATGTTAGTCTTCTTTTGGAGTATTGCATATGACAAAAATGAATTCAAAATATTATAAAGGCTTAAATATGATAATCGTCCCTGTAATTTGGGTCCGTTTTGATTTTCGTCCCTGTGAAAAAAAAAATTTGAATTACATCCCTGTAAAATATTTTTTGTTTGAAAAAGGTCTCTGGCCCCACTTCATGGCTGACTTGGCATGGTTTTGGCCACGTGGCAGTTGCTGACTGTGCAACTTTTGCCACGTGGCGCTGACGTGGCAGTCCACGTAATTAAAAAATTTAAATTAAAAATAAATTATGGAAATTATTTTTTAAATTTAAAATATCTGAAAATAAATTTAAAAATCATAAAAAATTTCTGACAAAAATCTGAAAATACTTTTCCGAAAAAAAAAAATCTGAAAAAAAACTTTGAAAATTAAAATTTTCGAAAACATAATTTTTTGCCAAAAAACTGTTAAAATTAAAAATTTTGAAAAAAAATGTGAAAATTAAATATTCGAAAAAATAGATTTTTTTAATTTGAAAATTATATATTAAATTTTTTTCGAAAATAACGACAATTATATTTTCAAAAGTTATAAATTTATAATTTTCGAAAATAAATTATAAATTTAAAAAAAAAATCTAATTTCTTGTTCTTTTACAAAAAT
>Ga0315914_1002812_pt1 | contig 26573 bp, 20 predicted proteins | sample MpolenodulesMG_FD_203920 | JGI IMG/M metagenome (GOLD analysis project Ga0315914, IMG submission 203920) | Medicago polymorpha root nodule microbial communities from Los Angeles, California, United States - elongated nodules | ecosystem: Host-associated > Plants > Roots > Nodule | place: USA...
TAAAATACCTTAAACATTACTCAAAATTTCATGAAGTATTCATAATATGAAATAAAAGGGATAGCAAAATCGAAAATGGCTAATACCAATTATATACAACCAGTACAAGTTATTGTTTTACTATTTATAGGTCCGCTTTGGCCACTTTTCACTTCTGACACGCGCCGACGCGGCCTGAGACGCGCCGACGCGACCTGGTGCGGTGGTCCTGATTTTTCCGCTCCGCTATAGCGGCCGGCGTGGCCACTATTGACAACAATGGTTTAAGATAATTATGATTACTGTGTTTGGTACTGAAAGGACTTGTTGATACTCTGCTATTTTTTAGTTGTTTAGATTTTTTAGTTGAAATTGTGGTTGCACTCTGTTTCCACACTTATTGCTGAGTTAATTTGATTTTAATGGCTTAAGTTTTGAATGAGGCACTGTTTTGTAGTTTGAGGGAATTTTCGAATACTGTGTTTTGTTACTGAAAAGACTTGTGGATATTCTGCTGTTGTTTTTCCTGTTTTGATTTTGATTTTTAAGTTGGCATTGTGGCTGTGCTGTGTTTCCTAACTGAACTTTAAGCCCATTTGATTTTAATGTTGTATGTAGTTTGAGGGAATTTCCGATTACTATATTTGGTTCAGCGTTGTTGAATAGCAGCTATATCGGCGCTATCCCACTATAGCGTAGCGGAATTTGAACAAACCGCTATTGTTCCGCAATCCGCTTTTTACTACAAAATGTTGTCAAATAGTTGCTATCATGACACTATAGTACTATTGGGTAGCGAAATTTTAACATTCCGTTACCAGTGATTTGACAACATTGATTTGGTTACTTAAAAGGCTTGATGATGTTCTGAAATTTATTTTTACTTTTTTTAGATCTTCTTTTGGATCTACTTTAAATTACTCATGTGGCAGTGTCTGTGATTTTGCAGTTTTGGCAAGAAACAGATAAAGCAGCTTATCTTTTGAGGCAATATTTCTTCCATAATTTGCATGATCGACTAAGCACTCGACCTTTTCTTAGTTTCGTTGAGAAGAAATGGTTGGCTTTTCAGGTCTTCGTCACTTGTCCACTTAATTTTTGTTTTTTATTTTTTTGCATATTAATGTTTTGTATTGTTTTTGACCCATATATATATATATATATATATATATATATATATTAATGTTTTATATTGTTGTTGACTATTTTTTCTTTTTCGGTTTGGGGTTATACGCAGTTGCTTTTAGCTGTAAAACAGAGCCACGAGAAGGGAGTGTGTCATGGTAAGTCTTGCTTTGATTGAAACTTAAGCTTTTAAAGACATACGCAATTAGAAAAGAGAGAATGTAGTGGAGAAGGATCTATTAGTTTCTGATTGTATTTTCTCTTATCATGTGTTGATTGACATTACATTGATGTTAGTTTTGTAAATTTGCATTCTTTTTTTGAAGGTGATATCAAGTGTGAAAATGTGCTAATTACGTCCTCAAATTGGCTTTACCTTGCTGACTTTGCATCTTTCAAACCCACTTACATTCCGTATGATGACCCATCCGATTTCTCTTTTTTCTTTGACACGGGTGGAAGAAGACTCTGTTATCTGGCGCCTGAGGTTGGATCATTTTCTTTTTATATCTATTCGACTTTTTATATTGTCTGTCTTATTTCAATTGGTTGGCTCAGCCAAGATGCTTTTGTGCTATTATTGAGATAGAGGTTTCCTACAAGTCATCTTATGAAACGATTGCGTACAATATTGCTGGATTTTCTATTTACTTTTATCATTTGATTTGAATTTTAGTATAAAGGCGCTAGTGAAATGTGTACCAGGTAATTATCTGTTTAGAGGCTTATTTAAATTGTGAATTAATCAAGTGGCCCTGATGACTTGATTAAACTAGGACTCTACTGGTTATTAAGTTTTGGTTTTACATGTTTAGAAATACTAGTCATCTGTGCTTTAGGTTAGACACCAAGGTTAACAAAAAATCCGTCATGTTCTCAGACAGCCTCTTTCTATATATAATTTTTGGGTATATTTAACAATTTTGAACTTTATGGCAACAATAAAGAGCACATTTTTTTTTCTGTACTTTGTTCAAAATAAAAATAGTGCTAGCAACACTCTCTTTTCAACACTCTAACACTCACTCTCTTATTGGCTTAAATCAAGGTGGATCCCACACTTTGGAAATGGGTTTACACTTAAAGTGGTGGGACATACCATACATGAATTTAATCCAATTAGAGAGAATGTGTGAGAGTATTGAAAAGAGAGTGCCCCTGGTATTGCTCAAATAAAAAATGCAATTAGTGGCTCAAGACATTAATCCTTCCAGTGTGTCACTGCTTAAGTGCTACCTTGCTGGTCAATACTGTTTTTACAGAACAATATTATATTTCTAACTCTCTACTCTCATCATTTTTTGGGGCTGTGTCCTACCAGAGATTTTATGAAAATGGAGGGGAGATGCAGGTGGCACAAGATTCCCCCCTAAAGCCATCTATGGATTTATTTGCTGTCGGGTGAGCATTTGTTGCTCCAAGAATTTTTATCTTGCTGAATATGTTGTTTTTCAACCATGTTTTAGGCTTAAAATACGAATACTTATGTGCACAAAATTTAATTAACTGACTTAACAATGGAGAAAAATAAATTGCTGTGTATTTATTATTGTAGTAATATAATCTGCAATGCATCATATTGTGTAATTATGGTGAGGCAGTGGTGATGTTTAGTTTGCTGTTGAGTTGATTGTCATATAAATTTTTGTCGAACCTGAAGTCTCTAGATTTACTTTATTGAAAAGCAACCAGTGTGGTCATGCAGACATAATGTCTTTTTATTATTGTTTTATTTTTATTGTGTTCCTTCTTGCTAAGGTACAAATATCATTTTACTTCCTCAGGTGTGTAATTGCGGAACTTTTCCTCGAGGGTCAACCACTATTTGAACTGTCTCAACTTCTTGCTTATCGCAGAGGGCAACATGATCCAAGTCAACATCTTGAAAAAGTACTCTATTTGTGTGTTTGTGTGTCTTATTTCGTCCTCCCATGGTCCCATCAGTAAGGGGTTATACCCACCTGGCCATACTCATGACTCAGTTTTTAATATTTTAAATACTTTATTCTTTATGGGTGCAGATACCAGATATCGGAATCCGCAAGATGATTCAGCACATGATTCAGTTAGAACCAGAGTCTCGATTTTCTGCTGAAATGTATCTAAAGGAATACGCTGGAGTTGTATTCCCTACCTATTTTTCACCATTTCTGCATGATTTTTACCGTTGCTGGAGTCCTCTCCATTCTGATATGAGGGTATATGTGTTTACCGAAATATATTTTCTGTCCATTGATTATTTGATGTTTTCTGTAACTTGCTTATTTTACCTTGATTCTGTGGGAACAATCTATGCAGGTTTTACTATGCCAGAGTGCTTTCCAAGAGATACTTAAACAAATGATGAACAAGCAGTCACTCGATGATGCAGGTGTTACCTCTGGAGAACTTTTGGAAGAGATGGTTGCCAAAGAAAGCGCGAGTTTCATGGACTCACGAAGGAAAAGAGAGGACATAGGCAAAGGCTTAGTTCATGATCAGTATGAACTTCTTGGTGATATTAATAGCTTACTGAGGGATGCTAAAAATAATAATAAGAGTCCAGCTGGTCCTCAGCAAGGAATAGGAGATGCACAGAATTCAACCTTTCCTGAAAATCTAAAAAGTTTGCAGTCTCCTGGTGAGCTGCTTCAATCTATATCGAATGCATTTCGAGGAAACGATCATCCCTTTTTGAAAAGTATTACTATGAAAGACTTAAATTCATTGATGTCCGAATATGATAGCCAGTCGGATACATTTGGAACGCCCTTTCTACCATTACCAAAGGATAGTATGAGATGTGAAGGCATGGTTTTGATAACTTCTCTGCTCTGCTCCTGCATACGCAATGTCAAGTTGCCTCACCTAAGGAGGGCAGCTGTACTCTTGTTGAAGGCTTCTGCCCTATATATTGATGATGAAGATCGTTTGCAGCGTGTTATTCCATATGTGATTGCAATGCTTTCTGATCCAGCAGCAATTGTGCGTTGCGCTGCTTTGGAGACTTTGTGTGACATTCTGCCCATAGTGCGGGATTTTCCTCCTAGTGATGCAAAGATATTTCCTGAGTATATTTTTCCTATGCTTTCTATGCTTCCTGATGATCCTGAGGAAAGTGTGAGGATATGTTATGCCAGCAACATAGCCAAGCTTGCGCTCACTGCTTATGGATTCTTGATACACTCAATAAGCTTGAGTGAGGCAGGTGTCCTTGATGAACTGAGTTTGCCACAGAAGCCATTTACATCATCCACGCAGACCTCGGGGAGAATGATGATAAATAGCGATGTCCAGCTTCTGCAGCTGAGGAAATCAATTGCAGAGGTTGTTCAAGAACTTGTTATGGGTCCAAAGCAAACGCCAAATATTAGGAGAGCGCTTCTTCAGGACATCGGTAAACTTTGCTACTTTTTTGGTGTGAGACAGAGTAATGACACTCTCTTACCTATCCTTCCCGCCTTCTTAAATGATCGAGATGAGCAATTAAGGACGGTATTCTATGAGAAGATTGTTTATGTTTGCTTTTTTGTGGGACAAAGAAGTGTAGAGGAATATCTATTACCTTACATTGAGCAAGCTTTAAGTGACATGACAGAAGCTGTCATTGTTAGAGCCTTAGAATGTTTGGCTATTCTATGCAAAAATGGGTTCTTCCGGAAGAGGATATTGCTTCAAATGATAGAGCGTGCCTTTGCTTTATTGTGTTATCCTAGTGAATGGGTACGAAGATCAGTTGTGTCTTTCATTGCTGCTAGTAGTGAGAGCCTGGGTGCAGTGGATTCATATGTTTTCCTTGCTCCTGTTATACGCCCTTTCCTTCGTAGACAACCTGTATCTCTTGCTTCTGAGAAAGCTCTTTTGTCATGTTTAAAACCTCCTGTCTCAAGACAGGTTTTCTATGAAGTCTTGGAGAACTCCAGAAGCTCGGACATGTTAGAAAGACAGAGAAAGATATGGTATAGTTCATCACAGTCTAAAATATGGGAAATGGATTTACTAAAAAAAGGAATTGACGAGTTGGACTCATTAAAGAGCTGGGCTGAAAAGCAACAGGGTTCTGGGGCTCAACAAATTGTTGGAACTGGCATCCAACAGCCAGGGCTAACTGATAGTGACAAAGCTGAGTCTAAATTTAGAGATATGGGGGCCTTTATGCATAATGATAGCAACATGTTGGGACAACGTGATCCGCAGTTCTCGGAGAAGTTACAGTTTTCAGGATTTATGTCACCAACCTTTAGTGGTGCGAACAGTTTGACATATGACAAGCCATCAGAAGGCATACCTTTATACTCCTTCAGTGTGGACAGGAGAGGAATGGGAATACCTCCTGCAGCTTCTGATTCTCCATTACAAATTAATTCTCTGGGTGTTAGTTCATCTGCAATGCCTTGGGTTAATCCACTTAGTAAGTCCTTTAATTTGGCCAATTCAGTTCCATCACCAAAGCTTTTTTCAGGTTCTTTTAGCATCAGCAATGGTTCTAAACAGTTCCACCGAGTGGTACATGAACCAGATCCTAAGGAAAATGAGACAGCCTTTCTCAATAGCACATTTCAAGATGTGGGACTATCTTCTAATAATAAAGGTACATCAATTTCACTAGAAGATGCTACTACCCAAGCTGATTTATCAGGATTTCAATCTTTTGCTCGGACATCCATCCCTGATTCTGGTTGGAGGCCGCGTGGGGTGTTGGTTGCACACCTCCAGGAGCATCGTTCAGCTGTCAGCGACATAGCTGTTTCTTCTGACAATAGCTTTTTTGTGAGTGCATCCGATGACTCAACAGTCAAGATTTGGGATTCCAAAAAGCTGGAAAAAGACATTTCCTTCAGGTCAAAACTAACTTATCACCTGGAGGGAAGCCATGCGTTATGTGTAGCAATGCTTCCAGGTTCAGCACAAGTGATAGTTGGAGCATCTGATGGATTTATTCATATGTTTTCTGTTGATCATATCTCTAGAGGTCTAGGAAATGTTGTTGAGAAGTATTCTGGTATTGCTGATGTCACAAAGAAGGATACCAAAGAAGGTGCAATACTTGGCCTTTTAAATTGCCCCATGGATAATAACAGCATTATGTATAGCACCCAGAACTGTGGCATTCATCTATGGGATATGAGGTCAAATTCCGATTCTTGGACGTTAAAAGCTACTCCTGACGAGGGCTACGCCTTGTCCCTAGCATCAGGGCCATGCTCCAACTGGTTTGTATCAGGGTCGTCCAGGGGTGTAATTACACTTTGGGATCTGAGATTTCTTGTACCTGTAAACTCTTGGAAGTATTCTCTTGCTTGTCCTATAGAAAAGATTTGTCTCTTCCTTCCTCCTCCAAATGCTTCTCTGTCTTCAACCACTAGGCCCCTTGTTTATGTGGCCGCGGGTTGCAATGAAGTTTCTCTTTGGAATGCAGAGAATGCTAGCTGCCATCAGGTATGGGATATTTGTAACTGTTTATAGAAAATGAGAGCAATATGTGCCAGAACAAGACCTAGTTCTATTAAATATACTGTCTAAATTCAAATTTCTATTTATCCAAAGATATGGTTTTCAACTGACGTTCACCACCTTTTGTTTTTATTTAAGTATCTAAAGTGTTGTATAAATTATAATTTATCATGAGCTGGTTTGATGATGCTTATGATATGAAGTATGAACTTCCTGCCAAATTGCTCGTAACTATGTTGAATCACATGAAATACATTTATTTTATTACTTCATATTTATAGTACTCTGATTATTTTCTTGTACGAACAGGTACTGAGGACGGCCAATTATGACAGTGATTCTGAAATGTCCGATATGCCTTGGGCTTTGGCCAAACCTTCAAGTAAGCCAGCTCAGTCAGATCCAAGAAGAAATGTTAATCGCAAGTACAGAGTTGATGAGCTAAATGAACCTCCTCCGCGTCTTCCTGGTATTCGCACACTGCTTCCCTTACCAGGGGGTGATTTACTGACTGGTGGCACTGATTTAAAGATACGTCGATGGGATCATTACAGGTTTGTGTTGAACTTCAATCTCAGTTACTTTTTTTTCTCGTGAAAATAATCGAACTGAATTTATTTATGTACTGTTTCTGTTTGCAGTCCTGACAAAAGCTACTGCATTTGTGGACCAAACCTTAAAGGAGTTGGAAATGATGATTTTTATGAAACAAAATCTAGTTTCGGAGTGCAAGTTGTACAGGTAATTTATGAATCAATGTTTGACAGGAATCTGTTCTTTTTCCAGTCCAGTGTTTTCCAATGACCAAAATCTCCTGTTACCCCAGTGATTGTTTTACTTTTACTAGTCAACTTATTGTACCATCTAAATGCTGTTGGATATTGTTTGTTTCTCCTTAAAACTTTCCAACTTGTTTAGAATATAGGCAGCAAAATTTTAACCTTTTACTCTTATAAACAGGAGACAAAAAGACGGCCTCTTGCAACCAAGCTGACACCAAAGGCAATTCTTGCAGCTGCTGCCACTGATTCTGCTGGTTGCCATCGTGATTCTATTGTGTCTGTGGCTTCAGTTAAGTTAAACCAGAGACTCCTACTCTCAAGTGGTAGAGATGGGGCCATCAAGGTTTGGAAGTAAATTACTAAAGTTCATTTGGGCATTGTTGTACATAATAGCAATTCCTGGTAGCTAGAACTGTACATAAAGTAAGTTATAGGAGGAACTGACCACATTTTTGGTGCACCCTTGATCTGTACAGCAGGTATTACTGTTTATTAATAGGGAATTAGATACATTTGTTAAGCTTTGAGCGTTGTCGGTGTCAGTAGTTGGTAAGGTTATTATTATTATTACTGGACCATTGACCCGTGCGATAAATATATTAAGCGCTAATATGTATCAAAATAGTTAAGTTGAATGGAGATAATAGTATAATTCAATTCATAATATTAATTACCACAAACGTTTGTACTGTACCATATTAAAATATTTCCATGACATCGACCCTGGTACTGTAGCATAACATATAAATTTAATGGCTTAGTTTAGTGAAGAAAAGAAAATCTGATGGTCTAGACCCCGACCTGTGCGATGCACGGTTTTGTTTTGAGTTTCATATATAAGCTTCAAATTGACTTTCGTCGACATGCTTCAATTTATTATGTATAACCTTTGAATAAAGACTATAGTGATGTTGTCTTCTCACATTTCGACCTTTATAAAGTATCACAAAGGGATTTTAAATAACAATTTATATTGGCATGGATTGATGTACTTTGCCAAATCTATCTATTGATAGTTATTTTAGTGCCATGAAAAATTTTAAGTTGGATAGTCACCGCCAAAATCATGTTTATAAAATTATATTTTTTTAAGTCAAAATATTTTTTGTCAAAAGAGTTCGGCATATGCAATCAAAAAGAATAGTTGGGCATAAGATATTCCAAACTCAAGCATTACATAAAAGTTGTATATCATAAGCTCAATAGGAACTCATATTTAGTTACAGACCAGTCATAAATAGTAAAACAAATTGTTGAACGAACAAACTATTTTAAAATATTAAAATTTGTATCAACCCACGTTTTGTTTGGGTGTCTTTCCTGTGAAGACAACCAAAATTTGCCCCAAGGTTAAAAAAACGCTAGAAGAAAACACTTCATATCACCCAAAGTGGTTCATTTTAAGATTAAAGATATCATCTTAAAAATTGATGTCGATTCTTGATGGTGTCTTTACTCAAATATCAGCCTTTTCCTATAACTGCCATGAAGAAAATGCTAGAAGGTGATGCTTCTCAATGTAACCGAGCAATCAATAAAAGTTTCTGCAAAAGCAAAGCAACCACAATGACCTCCTTGACTTATTTTGAAGGCACAATATATACAATGAAACTTCCATTTTATACCATCCATATACAACAAACAACACTTCCAATCTAGTTAATTAAAGTAAAAAATATTCAATCATTTTTAAATGTGGTCTAAGATCACAACTTTTCACAAATAATAGCAACGTATATGCTATGGCATGCAACAAAAATGAAGTCATTCCAACAAAGGTTGAAGACCATATAAAGCATCATATAGTCCACTCATGAGACACAAAAGGTAACACCCTTATTTTTTCTACATTTTTCCCACGAAGCAAATGCACTCTAAACCAAATATAGTATAATTATTTCATCAACAAAAATATCGTTGGCAATTGAGACCAAAGAAGTGTGAAGTACAGGAAATTGCATAGTAAAAAAGTTGTTGAAAGGAAATCAACATCATTGAGTAGTATTTACTTTAGTTTATCATATCAGATATGGAAAGAAAATTATGCCTGGAATGAATAACCGAAATGGAAGAGTCAAGTTCAAGAACATACCAAATAACACATTAGTCATAGATATCTAATATGTTTGGCTTGGCTGCTGCAACACCTATTAAAAAGTATCTCAGTGGTTGAAACCTTATTTTAGATTAAAGACAAAAGTAGAACAACTAAATAATTGTTACTTTGTAGAGCTTAACAGGACCACATTATCAAAGTAAAAAATAATTCACACAACACTATAAATAATCTCAGTGGTTGAAACCTTATTTTAGATTAAAGACAAAAGATGAAGGTACAAACCTTGTGCAACGGAGACACTCTCAGATTTAGCAAAAATTCAAACAGGAGCAGAACAATGATGAATTTTAGGGATAATATGTCTATAATAACCACATAAACAGCGTGCCTTCAACAATCTATTTATCTACATTTTGTAGGCACATAGCAAAAAACAATGAATTCTTTAAACTGATTCATATAAACTTCAATAGCTATAACCTATTAATATATAATACCAAAATAAAACAGAATAATCACCATTACCTTATCCTCATATTTATGAGGATAAGGTAATGAGCAACATAAATAAAAAAATCATGAGCAACTCGATTATATTCAAACAACTCGATTATCCTCTAAGAACATAAATACTGAATATTCTCTAAGAAAAAAGACAACTGAAGACAAAGTCAGAAACAGGTCAGAACCAATATTATGTGCCTTTTATATTTTTAGCAGGGCTATGCTTGCAAGCCTATGAATAATAACTTTGTTTATATTCAAACAAATGAAGACACCACTAAAAGGTATAGAGATTAAAGACATCACACAAAAGCGAGAAACAGCCACACAACCTACACTTATTGACATGCAACAAAACAATATGACAGAAACTGGGTCTTGTAGGCAAGCTATCATATCATACATTAAACAGATTACTATAAAACTTGAGAGCACAATACAGTCCAATGAAACATGCAAAATTGTTGGTATTTTCAATGTCCTTGCACAACTATTTTGCACCAAAGCAATCAACCACTTGAAAATTCAAAATCATACAAACAGATAAAAAAAAATTTTGAAAGGGTGCAAACAGCTAATGTAGACAGCAAAATAATAGTTTAGATGGGAGTTTGAATTATTCTTTTCTTGTAAAACATTGCTTTATTATTTGGAAAAAAATTAAATATAATCTTAGAAACAACACTATAAAGGAAAGCATACTCACACTGTCGAAGTCATATTCGACGATGTATGTTCTGTACTTGACTCTTAGCTTGTTGATTGCCTTATCAATATCTAAAACTGGATTTTTCATCAGAAGACCTATTAAAGAATGAAAGTGAAATTTCTGTTATGTACAAAACAAAATCGCATCAAAATAAATATATTAACGCAATATGTGATCAAATGTTTACCAGTTAGGCAGACAGTGATAGGACAGAAGAGTTTCAATGTTTCTGCCGGCCATGGTGAATATGGTTGGAAACGACTTTGATATCTAGTTTAGGTGAATATGTTGTAGGACGATTTTGTTTTGTTTTAAATAAATAATAGGTTTATTTTGTTTTTCACAAAAAATAGGGGACGATTTTCTTTTGTTTTTAATAAAAAATAGGTTTGTTTTGTTTTTCATAAAAAATAGGGTAATTAGTTAAGTTTAGGTTTCATAAAAAAAATAGGGAACGATTTTATTTTGTTTTTAATAAAAAAATAGGTTTGTTTTGTTTTTCATAAAAAATAGGGTAATTAGTTTTGTTTTTAATTTCAGAAGCATTTGAAAATAACATTTTGATTAAATTAAATAGGGTTAATTAAATAGGGTTAATACAGTAAAATTAAGCAATGAAGTTAGGTTAAATCTAGGGCAACATTTTGCGTTTGGGTTAACTTTAAGGAATAAGAGATAGTGTAACTAGTTTAGTTTAGGTTTCATAAAAAAATAGGGGACGATTTTCTTTTGTTTTTAATAAAAATTAGGTTTGTTTTGTTTTTTAACAAAAGAAAATAATAGGAGGATCAGTTTATTTTGCAGAAAAATTAGGAGTATTTGTTTATTTTGATGAAGCGATTTGTTTATTTTGATTTCCATAACAATTAAGTAGGGTTATTATAGTAAAATTAAGCAGAGAAAGCAAATCTAGGGAAAAATATTGCTTACGGGTTAACTTCAAAAAAATAGGAACGATATGTTAACAAAATATGAGCGACCTCTTATTTCAAAAAAATAGAAGCGAAAATAGGATTGGATTGGATTTAGGAGTGATCTGTTGTTTTTGATTTCATAAGCATTTTGGTTAAATTAAATAGGGTTAATTAAATAGGGGTAATACAGTAAAATTAATGATTGAAGTTAGGTTATATCTAAGGCAAAACATTTTGCCGTTAACGAATAAGAGATACTCTATCTCACGTGTTTACCTTCGACCCTCACTCTCTTTCACTCTTTGTTTTCTTTACTTTTCTTCTTTCACATGACCTATATTATTGATAGGTTTGATGGTGTAGTGATAACAAAAACCAGATTTTGTTATACTAGAAGCATCGTCACGGTTTTGCTTCACAACGTTTACCTAACCTAGTCACCAGAATGATTAAGAGCGCAGTCATACGTCATTGTGAAACTGGAGTAGGGATGTAAATGGATATTCATGGATGTGGATAGTGTGATATCCGTGTCCGCTCCGTTGGGTAAATATGAAATCCGTACCCTATCCATATCCACGCGGATATCCGTTTAGCGGGGTAATCCACGAATTTTGAGGTATCCGCGGGTTTATACAGATATCCATGGATAACATTTATAAAAATAAAATAAAAAACTTGTTTAATTTTTTTTTAGCTAAAATTTAGAAACAAAGGTTCTGCACATGCATTTTATTTTCTTTTTAGCAAAAGATAATATTCATACATTACAATAACAATAAAGATCATTGACTCAAAAAAAAAACATAAATAAAGTCCCTTACATTTAATAATAATAAAGTTCTTCGATTTATCAAAAACATAAGTAAAGTTCATCATATTCAACAAAAACAAAGCTCTTGCTTCCACAATTCCAACCACTTTCACTTCCTTTTAAATGAGCGTAATAATTAATAACACTCACAATACCTAGGGTTTTTCTTAGGAATTTGAATGGTATTGAGGTTATTTATGTAATTTACTCAGTTTAATAGCGAGTATGGATATCCACGGGTGTGGATACCATTAAATCCGCACCCATATCCATTAATTAGCGGATAGTTAAAAAATCTGTTTATTTTATCCATGGATATCCATTAAGCTATCCGCTCCGTGTCCGTGGCAAATTTTATCCGCGGATATCCACGGGTGCGGATTTTTTTGCCATCCCTAAATTGGAGGTGTGCGGTGGTGAAACCCCAAAGAACATAGTTCCTAATCAATGTTTATGAGATTTGGAACCAAAAAGTAAACCAATTGCAATAACTCAAGCCAAAAGTGATGACATGACGGTAACTATTTCAAACCAAAAGTAAACCAATTGTCATGATTGACTATGGAACCAAAAGGTAAACCAATTGAAACATTTCAAGCCAAAACTGATGACATGATGATTGATAAACAAAACGAATTACACAAGTTAGATCGTGAATTGGTTTATACTGGCGATCAATCGTGTAAACAACGCACATGCTAGGTGTTGGAAACCATAGCAGAGTGTTTTGTTATCATCCAAAAAGTTTAAATTTATTATAACGTGATATTTACTTCAAAAGTAAACTTTTTGTAATAATCCAAAATAAAACATTAATAAAAGCAAAAATTTATTAATTAAAATTAAACTAATAATACAGCAAAATAACATGTTATCACATTTAAGTGTTAAAGATAGATCTTTTATTTACATTTTTAATAAGTAAAGCAATGTGTAGATCAATTTATATCCAAGTTATTTAAGAGTCCACTCTGTAGAATATGGCAAAAAAATTGGGGATTTATTTTATGTTAAATGAAGTATTTCGAATTTTGATTAAGTTTAGTCCAAATTTTTATTTTGTGATAAATTCTGTACTTTTTATATTATACTAAATATTTAAGTACTTTCAAGTTAGAGTGTTCCACATGTTGCAACAATATTATTACTCTTTTGTGATTTTCCTTTATCTATCATGAATTGATGAAAACAAATTATTTCTTATAATTGATTTTTTTTATGTGATCACCTTACTAAATGTATTAAAGGGACAAAATGTACAGTTCAATGTAGTTAAGAGACATTTTAATAAGTGTGCTAAACACTATTTAATGTATGTAAAGAATGATTGACCTTTCTATATTGTTAAGTGTTTTCTACTTGTTACATGCGCGGGGTAGAATATGACAAAAAATTGGGAATTTATTCCATGTTAAATGAAGTATTTCGAATTTTGATTAAGTTTAATCCAAATTTTTATTTTGTGATAAATTATGTACTTTTATATTATACTAAATATTTAAGTACTTCCACGTTAGAGGGTGCCATATGTTGCAACAATATTATTACTCTTGTGATTTTCCTTTATTTATCAATTAATGATAAAAAAAAATAAAAATTATTTCTTATAATTGATTTTTTTTTTTATGCGATCACCTTACTAAGTGTATTAAAGGGACAAAATGTACAATTCAATGTAGTTAAGAGACATTTTAATAAGTGTGCTAAAAAGTATTTAATCTATGTAAATAATGATTGACCTTTATATATTGTTAAGTGTTTTCTACTTTTTACATGCCGAGGGGGGGAATATATGGATAAACGAAAGTTTGTTTATGTTATTGTCCACCTTCTTTCTCTATTTCTTGCTGTAATGAACGTTGAAGGTAAATCTTTTTCATTTATTTACGTTTTTTTCCTTTATTTCTTACCTAACGTTCTATACCCTTTAATTAGTAACATTCTTATTTTTATTTTATTACAACACATTTTCAATGTCATATTGACACTGAATGTGATAATCAAATTAAGTGTGTGCTTCCTCGAGTCGCAAAGTGTGTTAGATACAAATGTGACTGTGTTCGTTTTGATGCTAAAGAGGATCCTTGGAGTGCAAGAACAAAGAGAATGGACAACTACCATGCAATGAAGAATGATTTATCGCACTAGAAAAAGATCTACGAAATATTGTTTGTGATAAAATATTGCATGATATGTCATTAACTTGTTGGGTTGGCACCCTATAGTTGAATTGTTTTTTTTTTAGTTTTCCTTTCCTAATTTCACAAACCATGCAATTATAGATTTGTACTCTTAAATGTTGTTAATGAAATGAAATAAAATAGTAACTTATATTATTTAGATTTTCTTATTTTATTGTAATTACATTATAACACCCTAATTCCTTTTAGGAATTACTGATTATAACTCAAAATATAGTCTTACAATTACTTTATATAATTGTATTGCACAAAGGATTACTTAAAAAATTTAAGTATAAATTTCAATTTTGTAAGTTCCTATGGATCAAGCAATTCAAAGAGATCGGTACTAATTTTGTTTTTCATAGATGACAATCACCATTTGATTTTTTTTTTAATGAACCAAGATCATGAACTTGTATCAAAGTGGAATTTAGACATCCCGACTAAGTTGGTTCTTCTAAAAACCACAAATCATTTACAAGCATACTCACAAATTACTTATAAGCACACTCATGAATAAATAGAGGGGGTGTTGTATTGTACCCAAGGCAATGAAAATAAAAATTAAAGAGAAAAACAACTTCTAAAGAAAAAGGAAAGTAGGAAATCCAAACCTATCCCTATAAAACTTATCATGAATAAATAGTGCGACATCATCCCACCAAGTGAAGGGAAATCCTATTTACAAAACAGAATAGGTAGGGAATAAAACAAAATAATTTCCCTTTCAATGGATCCTTACAAATGAACATGATCTGGGATTGAAGAATTACCTCTTGTAGTGTAGTTCCTTTGTTGTTGAAAATTTGAATCTGATCACAAGCACCACACTTCTGATAGTGCCTCTACTCTGTCCACACGAACAATCAACTCTACTCACAGTGCTAGCTGCTACGAGATGGAGGTTTAGAGAGGGAGAAGGGTATATTAGGGTTTCTGAAGTGGTATCAGGGTTTCAAAAACTTTTGCTTCTATACAAGGGTTTTATTTAATGAATCCCATGCGTGCTCATCAAGTAATTGGGCTTGTACAACTCGATAACACATTCGCTTGATCTGCTAATTTAATTAGCACAACTTACTAAACGTAGCCCCAAATGAGTCTTGCTTATTTCTCTCGTTCAATTGTTCTTTTGTATGTGACCCTTTAAATTCTTGCAATGTTTGCAATAATATTAAACTACATGTTTAATATTATAAACAATGAGCGGTATCTAGCAATACATCACTGCTACCCAAGTAACGAGAATGTCACGTGATCTGACAAACCTTTATGTGATAAAGATCTTTTGTATAATTACCCTTTTTCCCTCATGTCTATATTGAACACAAGACATAACATGTTACCTTTGTCCAGTTCAATATTAAGCCCTTAGACATTTCTCCTGTTATGTAGGAGCGCAAATTCCATCTTGGACACTTGTGTCCCTCAACAAGATTCATCAAATACCCATAAACTGGCTTTATAGTCATCCTGTTACAAACGACGTTTGTACAGCAACAAAGTACTCAACTCCTACATCAAGAGTACACAGTGGTTTCAGGTCAAATGGTGAAATACACCACTTATCATTATGAGAATGACATGTGACTTTTACATAACATTATATGTAACATTCTCATGGCGAGTCAATCCAATATAAATATTACTCTTAATATTTATATTTATGTGAAGACTTGATAACTCCTTATCAAAGATTTGTGAGATGTGATCATCAATCTACCCACATAATAGTCTCTATGCTTTAATGTTATCCCTTTTCACACTAAAGCTTGACTACAAATGTTTCAAGAAAAATCGGGCCCTAAATGCCGCAACTGTCCAAGACCGTTTCCCCATACCCACCATTGACGAATTGCTCGATGAATTGGGTTCTGCAACTATTATTACTAAGATGGATTTGCGTTATGGCTATCATCAAATTCGAGATGTTCCAAATGACACCCACAAAACGGCTTTTCGCACTTTTGACGGACACTATGAGTTTTTGGTTATGCCTTTTGCCTTAACTAACACACCTTCTACTTTTTAATCCACCATGAATGATTTATTTCACCCGTATTTTGCGTAAATTTGTTTTGGTTTTTTTTTTTATGACATTCTCATTTTGAGTGATTATTTTCCTGAGCACTTATCTCATTTACAGTTAGTTTTAGAGTTGCTTAACCAAAATCAATTTTTTGCAAAATTATCTAAGTGTGTTTTTGCAGATGCGTTGTGCCGGTAACACTTCGAAGAAACCACTTCACTTCTCTTGACTATCTCCTCAACTATCCCTAACATATTGCAGGATCTGCGCATATATTATAGCAAACATGGGGAAGGAAAGAAACTGATTTCAGATTTAGTCAGCCTAGAGAATCCCATTCCACATTACACTTTCAAAGAAGGACTCTTGTTCTGTAAAGACATAATCTATGTTCTAGACTTACCTAATAGGCGACAATCTATTATCTCTGAGTTCCATAACTCCCCCATCGCTGGCCATTCAGGTGCAAAACCAACTCACTGAAGACTTGTTGCTTCCTTTCTCTGGCCTGGAGGGCACAAGGAAATCAAAGAATGGGTCAAAAACTGCTCCACATGTCAACAGAAAAGATACCTACCGACAAAGAAACAAGAGTTATTTCAACCTTTAAATACACCACAACAAGTATGAGAGAAATTAACAATGGAATTCATAACACACTTACCAAATTCTTTCGACAATACCGCAGTTTGGGTCGTTTGTGATAGGTTAACCAAGTTCGTCCACTTCATTTCGTTTCCAACCAAATACAACGCAAAAGATTTGGCCATCTGATTCTCGACTGAAATCAATAGGCTCCATGGTATTCCCTACTCCATCATCTTTGATCGAGACCCTCTTTTCTTAAGCAACTACTAGAAAGAACTGTTTAGAGTCCAAGGAACCGCCTTCAAGTTCAGTTCAGCCTACCACCCAAAAATAGATGGCCAAACCAAGGTGGTAAACCGGAGTCTCGAAACCTACTTGCGCTATTTCTCTAGTGACCATCCCCGCTAGTGGTTCAAGTTTTTTCAGTTAGCTGAATACTGGTATAATTCATCTTTCCATTATGCCATTCAAATGTCCCCATTTGAAGCCTTGTATTGACGCCCCGCCTTCCATTCTTGCCTATGTCAAGAGCCAAACTACCATCACTGATCTGGACGCCTCCCTCACACAAAGACAACGAGTTCTTAACACCATTAAAGAGAACTTAAAAAAATGTAGACAGAAGATGGAAAACCAAGCAAACCAAAAAAGAAGAGATTGTACCTTTGAAGCTGGAGACCCTGTATGGCTACGCATGCAAATGTACAAACAACAAATGGTGCACTGACGAGTTTCTCGCAAGCTTGCTAAATGGTATTAGGGACCCTTCACCGTTCTCTGCCGAATTGGCGCGATGGCTTATGAACTGGAACTTCCTCTATCCTCAAGGATCCACCCGGTCATCCATGTATCTCAGCTTCGCACGTATCACAACAGAACCATGCAACTCATTTCTCACCTATTCCTACTGAATTAGAACTGAGTGTGATTCTAGATTCTCTAGAAGAAACAATGGTGGCCGACTATCCATCTAAACAAGAAGCAACGAGTGAACCGATTTCTAGGAAACTTGAAGAGAGAGAACCCTTCAAGTGTTTTCCAACCAAACTCTCTAGATTCCCCACTAGATTTACTTTCAAAACAGTTAAATGACCCCAAACTACATCCCAACTACACGTTCATGATTCCACTCCCCAAGATAATACTGCACCATTGGATCAGTCTGTTAGAACTGAAGAGCAGTCCTCGAAAAATCCCCATCCATCTTCCATGACCCATTCTCTCCACAATCCATCCTGGCCATTCATTCCAACTACCCCCACTACCGACAAATCTGACGGTCCTTCACAAGATTCCTTGTTGGCGCACCCTACACCTCCCCACACATAATCCGCTGCCTCAAATCTTGATGTCAAAGTTTCTTCTGGACCAGATAGTATTCTTAGTAGGTTGGCCCCACAAAGAGCTAAAATAGTTGTTATTAATCCAACTTAGATTAAAAACTATGTTCTCAAGTAATATTGGGCCAAGTTTCCTTAAGCTATCAAATTTAATAAATGTAGAATTCTGCTCTTCTCCCAACACTTTTTTCTCACGCCCAACTGATTTGTCGAAAATACCCCTGCATTAGTTAAGTAACGCAAGTGTTAAATTCAGCGCTAATTAACTAACGTTGCGTTAGTTAACTCACGCTAGTTCAATTTCTTTATTGTTTCTTCTTTCGTTTGATCATTAAATTCATACAAAGATAGAACCAAAATAAATTGATAAAAATTATAGAAACAAGTCATCAATTCTTAAGCATCTAAATAGTCAGAATTCTAAAAACTTTGACATGTTGCTTTCAAGACCAAAAAAAAAACACGTGAAGCCCATTAATTCTACAACACCTATCAAAAGCTAACAAAAGCAGGGGTATTGATTTTTCAATTGCTGACAAAAGCAATAGCTGATATGGTTTTCAATTGCTGATATGATTTTTGCTGATATGAACATGCGGGGTGTAACACCTGCGTCAGGTAACTCGCGGCGTGACTTAATTCACGCATGTGTAAAAAAGGTAATTTTAAGTCATGTTAATTTTACACTTGCACGAGTTAACTCACGTAGGGGTATTTTCGGTATTTTAGTTGGGCACAAGCAAAATGTGTTCGGTAAAGAGCGGTATTCATAAATCTATTAAAGGGCCCAGACCCAATTTTGTATTAGGTCTAGACATAAGACCTAGCTATTTAAAGAGGAATTCTGCTCTTTTTCCAATAAGTTTCGCTCCCACCCAGCTAAACTGACCAAAATACCCCTGCACTAGTTAACTAACGCAAGTGTAAATCAAACGTGACTTAATTTTACACATGTGTGACTTAAGTTACGCCGCATGTGTTAACTCACGCAGGTGTTACACCCCGCGTGAGTTAACTCACGCTAGTTCAATTTCTTGGACCATTACGCTAGTTAACTGTCCTCGTTAATTTTCCAATGGCACTTTCACTTGTCTGCCATATGGGACAGCAATAAACAACATATGTTCCATCCTATTGGTTCTTTTATCAAAAAATAATGTCATATATAAAGAACAAAAAGGAAAGGACTTTCTTAATAGTCTCACATGCAAATTAGCTTAGGTGTCGAAATTTACTTGCGTTATTTAACTAACGCATGGGTATTTGCGGCAAATCAGTTAGGCGTGAGCAAAAAGTGTTGGGAGAAGAGCAAAACTCTTTAAAGAGGGGTGCTAGCATCTGACTAATATATGAAAAACGGCCGTTTGTTATTTGCTTTCTTTTTTTCGGTCTTTTATTTTTGGCGTAGCTTAGGATTTGATCTCAACCAAACAAGAATCCATCAGTGAACAATACAATAAACAATATGTTATAACATAAACAGAAGGAGTGCCATAGACGAGTCGATAAACTAAGATGGTTAAAACAAAGTTTGCTATAAATGAAAAAGACAATAAGTCGTAAACATTTGAAAAATAATGACAAATAAACTAAAGGATAAAGCTATACATTGCCAAAAAGTGACACATGACTTCTTCACAAGTGTTGTGCTTTCTCTAGCAACTTCCATGTACCCCTCCAATTAACATCTATTATGCTGAAGTGAGAATTGTGAGAATAGCATACCACTAAACAAAAGGATCATTTCACATAAATGTTCATTTATGAACAAGACCATTATAATCACCGGGCCCATATGGTTCAAATAGCTCGGCAAATAGACCCTTCTTTCTTCTCGGGTTACATTTCATGTCTCTGCACAATTGATCATTATACCATATGCCACAAGTAACAATGCATGATCTCCAATAAAATTTTCTGGAATATTGCTTCATGTTGTCTTCCCATAATTTAACATCCCTTTCCATCTCTTTTATACTAGGCAATTCAATGTTTCCATCTAGAAAATGTGCTACCCATTGGCATCTCATTTCATTAGAAACAATATTTGATATTCCCTCAGCATATCCTATCATTGCCAATTGTGGGATGCGAGGATGTATTATTTGCCTGTAGTGGTTTACCATGGATTAGTATAGAGAATTTTAAAATTTATATGTTACTCCTAGAAATATGTAAACCACTAAATTAGTCTTTGTCTTTATAAGTCATTTTTAAATTAGTTTCTCACTCTATTAATATTTTAAAATAGTCTCTGTCTTTGTCAAAAGTTCCTCAATTAAGTCTCTCGTCATGTGACAAAAACATAGATACAGAGATTTAGTTTAGAAACTTTTGACAATATTTCAAAATATTCTCTGTCTTTATAAAAAGTTTCTTCATTAAGTGTCTCGTCATGTGACAAAAACATAAAGAAAAGAATCTAATTGAAAAACTTTTAACTCAGACATAGACTATTTTAAAATGTTAATAGAGTCAGGAACTAATTTGAAAGTGAATTACAAAAGCTGAGATCAAATTGGTGGTTTACTCAAGAATTTTGGCCGTTAATCTTTTAAAACAAATATATATATATATTTTTTATTTTTAACATGATGAATTATTTTTGATATGTATTTGTAGGACCAAATCATAAATAAGAAAATAGGACATTAAAAGAAAAAAGCATCAAATGTTACTGACCTATAGAGTGAAATCCTTGAACTGTCAATGTAATTCTGGAATATTGGACATTTGAATATGCTTTTAAGTTTTTGGTCACCTTTATATCCTGTGGCAAGAATAACTACATCTGTTTCTAAGGGCTTAGCTTCTTCATTGATGATCAAACCTTCTTTGCAGAAACTAAAGCTTTGTGATTTCTTTATCTCAATGGATCCTTCTTTTACTTTGTCAAAAAAGGAATCAGGGAGAATTCCAATTTGACATGCAGATATTTCTTGCAGAAAACTATGATTAGGTACTAGTCCATACTTCTTCAGTGGCAACTTCCATTTCAGATATGTTTCAACAAGTTTAGAAATTCCCCATCTCTGAAAATTTAGAGTACAAATATAAATAAATTATGAACACAATGTTCACTCTTGCAAAAACAAATAAATTGGTTTATGAAATGTATATGTTAATACAATACTACAATGTATCTTACCAATGGTGATAGTAAAGTGGCCAAAAGGCCAAGAAGGAAGTGTTCTCCGGGCTTGTGAACTAAAAGTTCTGCGAAACGATTGAAATAGAAGTATCCAAGACTAATGCCCAAAATGTTGAAATCTAGGAGAAACCAGTGTGCAGTTCTATGGATAATCGTGCAAGGGTGAGTGATTCCTGTAGAAGTTAATGCATTGAAATTCAAATTAAGTGCTATCAAGAAGTGCAACACGAAAGAATTTTTATTTTTTTTTGAAGAAGTACACGAAATAATTTGAATATTGTAAATATTTGAGCAAATATATTCTCACCATTTGCATCTGCACATTCAGCAGCTATATCAAGAGCAGATTTTCCTGAGCCTACTACTGTAACTCTCTTGTTTTTTATCAATTTAGCAGCATTTTCTTTGTCCAAGGCAGAGTAATCCATAGAATGCATAACCTTACCTGTAAAAACTTCTGGTCCTTTTCCAGGGAGGAACTCAGGAATGTTTGGAAAACCACTATATTTCCCAATGCAAAGAATAACAAACTCTGCTTTATTTACCTGATTTTGTGAATAATGAGTCTAGTTTAAAGTATTGTTGTAATGCCAAGGCAAACATTTTACATCATGATAGCATGTTAATCTTTAATATCTTCTCGAACTTCAAAATTTACACACATGTAAAACTTGCTGCCAGATCAAAGCAGAGTTTGTAAGGATATATAGGTTGAAAAATGATGGGTTAATAGGTCTTTATCCCCTGTAATATAGGTCATTTCTGATTTTCTCTCCTGTAAAATATTTTGTTTGATTTACCCCCTATAAAATATTTTTGTTTTAATTTACCCTCTAATAGGCCAAAAAAACGAAAAATTCTTGAAAAAAAACATAAAATTGGTTTTTGTTTGGCCTCTTAGGGGGTAAATCAAAACAAAAATATTTTACATGGGGTGAATCAAAAAAAATATTTTACAAGGGAAAACCAAAAATGATCTATATATTACAAGAGGTAAAGATCTATTAACCCAAAAATGATTATATTCGGTGGGAATAGTTTACAACATCTTTAGAAGTTGAGTTTACACTATTAATAAATTGTGATATGCTTGATTTTAAGTGTACACATAATATATTCACCTGTACGAGTGTCGAGTTGATGTCAGCTGTTCGAAAGTCTAAGCAAAAACCTTTCGACAACCACTCATAAAATTTAGGTTGGGCGCAATGCCAAAATGCACCACACCAATCTTTGGACCATAAATTAATGTGACATATGAGATCATTATTCTCAAAACCAATGAAGTCTATCAGGGTTATTATTTCACTGACATTCACATTAAAAAAATTTATATTATCACAAATCACAATGTGGCTTTTGAAGTAATTGTGTTTTTTAGTTTATTAATTATTATGTTAGTACTTTTCTTCATTATTTCTTTAAAGGAAATGCTAACCTGAACTCCGAGGCACAAGTTTAGAAACTAAACGTAGAAATTTTTTCATGAAAATTGTACATTTAATATATGAAAAGTTAAAATTTTTATCTTTTAATATAAATTGTACCCTTTCTTTAAGTAGAATATTAACCAGGGTCTCAAGAGCAATGGTTCAGCTTCCAAAACAAATAAGTTTTCATGAAAAAATTGTGTAATAATTACTTTATATAAAATAACATTTTATATTTATATATTCCTTAACAATATCGGTTAGAAATACCTTTTTCTTTCTTCAATAGTATAGCTCAACCAAATACTTACTCATAACTTGGAAGTAAATATAGTTAAGGCAAAAATTAAATTTTAGGGTATATTAGTGTATTACGGTCGTCGGTCATAAATCATAATGATTGACAGGGAGAACTCGGTTGCTCTGACATCTATAAATATTTCTTTCTTCTCAAATTGCTTTAACTTTTTTTTTTTCTTCCGGAAAATTGGTTTAATTTTTGTTGACCACAAATTGCTTCCATAAAAACACAATTTTAATCTTACCTTTGTTAAAATTTTGAAATTGTTACGAGATAAAAATCTTACTGTGCTAACTAAAAATAAAAAATTAGATAACTGCATAAATTAATCTCTGAAATCTCTAGTAAAACTATATTTTGTGAAAGACTAACACATTAATTTCACTTCTTTTTTATTCAAACCATATTTCCCTTATTTATCGCTAATGTTTCTTGTTGTTTATAATATTTTGATAATTCTATGTTTACTTTTTCCAACACATTTGTAATTATGAAATGAACCAAAAAGTTAAAGAAATATGAAAGTTATGCAAACTTTGCACAAAATTACAATCTATATAAAGCATACCTTTGTTGAGAAATTCTTGGTATCTTCCACTGTAATATGCCATGTTCCCTTGGAGCCAAAAGGAGAGCCATTACCACTCCATAATTCCCATGACTTCATTTCTTCATTAGACTCTCCAACATAGTCTATATCAATAACTTTGGAATTGAATCTTATATAAGGAATGATGGAAAAATGTTGAGCATAGGATTCAACATAATCTACAACTTGCTTATTACTTGGACAATCTTCTTTTACAGAAGAATCCCATGGAAAATCTGAAAATTGGTATGCTTGTTTTGGGTTTTGGAGTTTAGTAGATTCAATAGTATGCCTCCATAGTCCACCAACACCATCATCAGCTTCATAGACAACGGGATTAAAACCAATCTGGAGAACATATTTGCAAGCAAGTAGGCCACTGATTCCTGCACCAACAATTGCAACTCTTTTTTCCATTTTATAAATAATAAGACTAATTGCTAGGTTATTCTTTGCTTTGATGTACTCAGATAGATGTAGGCAATTATGTTTTGAAACAAATGCATTGAACCAATGACCAGGATTATTTATGGAAAAAATACTTTGTAATTTGTCGTCTCATACTAACATTATGTCAAAATTGTTTTTTAGATATGTTACTATTTATCAACCAAAGACCTGTTTTTTAATGCATCTCGAACATTCCAGCTTCTTGTGTCATTTTATTTGTTAACCAAAACTATTTAAAAAAAATAAAAAATATTTTTTGAGACAAATCAACAAAGATTTCTTATACTAATAGTGACAAAAAAAACCACAGGATGGTGGACAACAGAGCAACAACGGTCAATAAATAAATATAGTAAACCAAACTTTTTGAATGGATAGGCAAATCAAACTTATCCAATAGGTTGAGTAAAAGGTAAAATTGACAAATAGGACAAATTTTCTAAAAATAAACAATCAAATAGGACAATAAACAAAATGATAGAGGGTTATACTCTGATCGCAATCACAATAGTTTGTATATAGAAATTCTATAATAAAGGGTTATTCTCTCAACCTTTTCATTGCTGCCCTTTTTGAAATTTCATTGATTCCATTGTTGTGTTTATCTCTCCACCGTCTGCTTTTGTTAGTTTCTCCACCTATTAATTTTGTTTGTTGCCATGTGTTACGCACTCCCCTTTCTTTGGTTTTGATTGCCACTTGACATAAACCGAGAACTCTATTGGTTATTTGATTTTTATTTTTTGAAAGGTTCTTTGATGATTTGGTTTATATGGAATGGTATGGCTGGCTTAATTTATGCTTGATAAGTGTTTTTTGTCGGTATTTTGTTTGCTTCAAGTATAGTTTATACCAATTCAAGTGCACAGGTTAGATCATGTGTTTTATGATCGCCTTCTCTCCATGTGTTTTGAATCATTGAGGACAATGCTTCTTCCAAGTGTGGGTGGGGGGCTAATAAAGTGTCTTGAGTCGTAGTGTTTCCAAACTCCCTTGAACTTTAATTCTTTTGTTATATTTTATTGCGAAGGGCATGATTAAGCGACTTGTTTTTATTATAAATGACATAAATTTTTGTTGTCTTCTCTAAAATGGTTGTTTCTTGTACATGAAAATAATTTCTTGTGTTTTAAGTGTTCTTTATTATAAAGCACAAGTTGCATCCCTTGAGCAAGTGTATGAATTGGTATTTTAAGGAACACGTTTTAATTTTAGTGGTACATTAACCCTTAAAAGTCTGTAGAATAAAAGTAGTATAAGTTTGTGTGGGGAATAAAAAGATAAATCAAAGTGGGGCGGAAGCAAAAATATTTATAAAAGAGACATCATTGAATCTAGGAGGAAAGCATACCCCCTCGCTGACTTCCTACGAGAATATGGTATCCCTTAAGCAATCTGCGAGCCCCCTAGACATTTAAACTGTCAAAATAAATCTAACTAATTCCCATCTCTCTTATATGAAATGAAGAAAAGACTTTTCTCGGTTGGTTTAGTGCTAAGATTAGAACCTGTTTCCTCATAATATCTGTCTTATATAGGAGCAAGAAAAGGGTTGGACTTCACACACACACTCACTTGAGACTTGTTGTTGGGTTGAATAAAGATCATAAGAAATGCTTGAATTTGTGATTAGTGTACGCTTGAAATTTAGCCTTAGAGGAGACATAAGTTTTTAATCGAATTATCATTTATTAATCTTGTTTATGCTGCTATGTTTATGCCTTTTACTTGAGGACAAGCAAAGATTCAAGTGTGGGGGAGTTTGTTGAGTCAATAAATTAGTGTTTTTAATATATTATTTGAGTCTTTTTATTTAGATTTGATTTCGTTTTATTTAATATTATTTTCTTTTTAGAATTATTTTACTTCAATTGCAAGTTATTATATTTCAGGAACAAATATCTAAAGATTTAGTCTTGGAGCAAAAGAAAGAGGATTAGGAACTGATTCGGGATGAAAATACGAAATATTGGACAAAAATATGTCACTCCCTAAGTCAGAGACTTGGCACGGCCCGTGCCACCAGCAGCACGGTCGTGCCAACCTTCAGGATGCTCTTTTGCTGCTTCTGCTTCCCGGACAAGCTACCTATTAGTTTACTTCTGACCTAAAAGCCCGTGGTTTCTTGTGGAACATTCTAGTGTTATATTTCTTAGGGCTTAAGTCATTGTAAACTATAAATAGAGTAGATAG
>Ga0315914_1002813_pt1 | contig 26570 bp, 17 predicted proteins | sample MpolenodulesMG_FD_203920 | JGI IMG/M metagenome (GOLD analysis project Ga0315914, IMG submission 203920) | Medicago polymorpha root nodule microbial communities from Los Angeles, California, United States - elongated nodules | ecosystem: Host-associated > Plants > Roots > Nodule | place: USA...
TAGATTGGCCTATTAGGGGGGAAAATCAAAACAAAAATATTTTACAGGGGGAGAATCAAAATAAAAATTTTACAGGGGAAAAAACCAGAAATGACCTATATTACAAGGGGGTAAAGACCTATTAACCCTTATTAAATGTGCAAGTTTGGATACAAAATTTCTATTTTAAACTTCTCAACATGTGGAAGTTTGCACACGATAGAAAAACTCGTTAATTATATGATACGTAAGCAATGATCGTAAGAAAAACACTAAAAGGGAGGTTTAATTGTTTTTGGTTTTTTTAAAAATTCCTAATTGTTTACACTCGTCAGTCTCTGAATAAGTCAGGGGTTTAAGTCTTTAATCAGAGAGTGAGAAGTACTCATAAGAGATTTTGCAGCAGAATGAGGTAAAAACAACAGAGAGAGAGAGAGATAGAGGACACAATGTAATTATACTTATTATTCTTCTTGAGGTGTTCTGCTCTTTATATAGTCAAGGATTTGAGGAACATTGGAGAAGAGTGACACCGCATTAAAAAAAGTTAATATGGATAATACTGTTTATTGGACATTCGAAATTCTTTTGCTGAAACTGGAAATATCCATTCAATCTATTTGTCCTTTAAGTTATTTGGTCGTTGCTACACGTGGTTAGAAGATGACAAACTGTACTATCAGAGTTTTGGTTGACTTCTTGTTGACCTTTCCTATGATCTTCTACCATAGTTTGATAGGATTTTTACAAACCTATTTCGTTCCAACTAATAGATGACACAAACACAATGACTATTAAACTAAATAGTGGATCTGGTGAACTAATAGATTATTTTGACCAAGAAGATGACATGTTCGTCCTTAGGAGAGAATAAGAAGCGATCTCAATATATTATTATAAACAAGAATATGACAGATACATCCTTATGAAAAAAACTAAGAAGCGATGTCAATACATTATTACGATTTTACACTTGTAAATGAGTAATGAGGACTAATTGTACTCTCTCCGCTAAACCACCCGTACTTGTATAAATACACAATTCAGCAAAGAGAGAGCTTTACAATCCTCTTTGAAATAACGGTGTTTCTGTGTCAGGCAGCCCGTTTGGTGACTTTTCGACACTCCGTTCTTAACCGGTAACTCTCTCTCTCTCTCTCGATATACTTTGTAGATCTCATTATCAACTCTTCTTTTTCACTAATCACTTTCTCTCTCCTTCATTTTCCATTCACTTTAATTTCTCTTCTTCTTATAGCTTCAGTTCGATATTTTTTTCTTCTTCTTTGTATTTCCCCCCAAAATTGCATCTACTCAATTTGAACTCACCTTGACCAATTTCTAGGGTTACCGGAGCACCACAAATGAAAACTACTACTAATCAAGCTGATGAACTCGATGCTGATACCATGCCACCGCCTAATTCCGTATGTTTCTTCTCAAACCCTTACTTTCATCTATTCAATGAATTCTTCTACCTCAATTCACTGAACTGAATGTTGTTTGTTTCGTTGCAGAAAAGGGTCAGGGTCATAAAAGAACTAACTTTTCAAGATATGTATCAAAACCAAGACTTGTTTGACCAGGACGATGATGAGGACGATGATTGGGACCCGTCTCAGAACCAAGCTCATGACGGAGTTGGTCAGACCTCGGTGTCCGATGTCATCCATGAAGTTTCAGAAGCCAATCCACAGCCTAATGCCGTAAGTGTCTTCTCAAATTATTGTTCATTTTTATATTTCATTTCAATGTTTGATTGAGACCAAGGTTTAAACTGCATTGTAATTGTTTCGCGATGATTAATATTGTGGAAAATTGTAGTCTTATTGCAGTTGATGTGGTTATAATTTTGTTTGTTTATTTAAATATTGAAAACCCTTGGGTTTGGGGCCACAATCATAGTAGAGGGCCATTTTGTAAAACCTTGATTGAGACTGACAGTGTTGTTTGTTTGACTGCAGAAAAGGGTTAAGGTGCAAAAGGAACTAACTTTTCAGGACCTGTATCAAAGCCAAGAGTTGTTTGACGAGGATGATGAGGAGGACGATGATTGGGACCCAACTCAGTTGCAGAAGTGTCTCGAAGTCATCAAGTGGTTCTGTAAAAATTGTACTATGGATAACCTAAACAATGATGTCTGTTGCCAAGTATGTTTGTAATTTTTCTTTCCCATTGTATATAGGAAATCTTATTATTTTATGGATAGTTATCAATGGTGATATATGGACTGGATTCGGTGGTGTTATTCATCTCTTTTCATTATTACCAATCATTCTTTAATTTTGCAAATAATAATTCAGTGATATCTTCTATGTACAGATATGTGGGGAGCATAAAGATTCTAAAATCCTGAGCCGTGGGCATTTTGCATCTCCCTTTGCACAAGATGAAGATCCAGATGAGATCCAGCCAAGTATAAAAAAACTGAAAGGTGAATATGCAGCTTGCTAATGATCCTGTCATATAGTTATAGTCGAGTCCAAATGTTCTACATCATGTTTCGGCAATATTGTACAAGTTATATTACTTTCAAAAAAGAATCTTGTCAAACTGCCTTCCAAGTTTGTCAATTGGTTGCCTTCATTATGGCTGTTAATTTTAAGCTGTCAGAGGGAGGGATAGATGTTTATCAATTATCATTAAATTTTATATGTTAATTCATTAAAATTTATAATCACTCCGTGGTTGCTTGACCTCATTTTCTTTTTCCCGTAGCACTCAAGTTAAATTACGAGTGAAAAGAACGGACAACAAAATTTGATACTCAACTGGTTTCCTTTTAGACGTAAACCCTTTTTTTTTTATATACAAAACGCTGATTTAATTCTGTATATTTTTAAACCCCTTTGTATTTGAAGAAACGTTATTTAAAAGCATATTGTAGCCCATGCTTGATCCTAGCTGTTTAGGTTCTAAATGTAGAGTTGTGCATATGACACATAAATCAAGGGAGCTCTATGTTTTTTTATCCCTTTAGCTTGTATGGAGTTATCTAAAAGAATTTTTACAGGCTGGTATCAGTAGCGCTTTTGTATATCCCTATGTTTATTCTTACTAAAGATATTATCATTCTCATATGGTTGTATGTGGATTTTGCTCCAGTGTGGTATCAAACTCCAAATTTATTTCAGTTTTACCCTTGTCTTTGTAGACGTTGGCTCACTGGAATCAGCAGCAAACAGTTCTACGGCAATTGGCTTTGATGAAAGAATGCTGTTACATGCAGAAGTATGGTTCTACTTGTTTTGTTGATTCCCTTTTTACCCCTTTTCAAAATTTGATGCTATGCCTTATTACTAGTCTACTAGCACATGCATTATCATTTTGGTCAATATCCAATCAATAATTTCTTTATTTTCAATGAAACACTAGTGTTTTCATGCCTTTGTTTCGTATGCTTTGAAAATGTTAATCTGGAAAAGAGGAACATTCAGTACTCACCCACCCTATAATAGTAAAGTTATACACTAGTGTATTTATGGGCAGCTCGAGGAGTTTTAATTGATAATATATCAAAGTAGGGCCTTTCTTTTACGAATATCTGATTCCATATATGAAAAATGTAGTTCTAGTCCGTTCGTATTTATTGCCAGTTGTCATTATTAACCCTACTTTTTTTTAATACTATCAACTAATTTCCATTTTAAACATACTCAAAGTAGCATGTTTTGTATGTATTATCTTTTAAATTTGTATATTAATTGTTTTGTAGTAAACTTTAAGTGTTTCAAGATTATACCACTTTTGCTGTAAATTTTAATCATTATGACATTTTTTCATGATCATCATTCTGACATGTTTCTGTGAGTGTTTCAAAATTATTTACTTATATTATAGCTTTTGACCAACTATCGACCCGGGTGTTGTCATAACCTGTGTATGGATACCATCTGCTATGCCGCTATGTTCCGTTTTCCCCCATCTTTTCTAAATCAGAAAAAGCTTGTTTGCTTGGTCCATGGTCTATGTTACGCACCACAACAGTTTCATTATTGTAGCATTGGATTTTATGTATCACTATCCCATGCATGCACTATGATGATCTGTATTTTTCTTTGCTAGGAATTTCATGTTTGTCTATCTGATAATATATTTTCTGGTGGTTGTTGGTTTGAGTAGGTTGAAATGAAACCACGTCCACACCCTGAAAGGCCAGATCGCCTTCGAGCAATTGCTGCTAGTCTTGCCAGAGCTGGTATTTATCTATCCAAATATTTGCTATTACCATTCATTTTTTTGGGCTATTGATATTTACCACTTAGCCTTACTACTGATTTCCTTTCAATTTTCATTTGTCTTAGATAAATAATCATACTGATCAAGTGCATTAATTGTCAAATTTGAGTCACATAGGTATATTTCCAGGAAGATGCCATTCAATTCCTGCCAGAGAAATCACTCAAGAAGAACTGACGATGGTAATTGCCTACACTATACTTTGTATAAATATGTGCTGTGCACGCACATTTCCACCTATTTAATAGCTTTTTTATCGAGAGGTCCCCAAACAAATAAATGTAGGTCAATTGCTGGACATACTTGCCAATTATATTTACCAGATGCTGTTTTTGGAGGCAAAATTGATCTATTTCCTTAATTTAAACGTTATATGTTATAAAACATGAATGGATCATGCTCTTTTATTAAACACCAACAATCACGGTTTCAGTATTGGTTATTCATCCATAGATCTCAAAGGTAACTGTTGGACCATCACACAATTCTAACCACTTAAAATATTGGAATTGAAGGTTCATTCTTCGGAGCATATTGAATCTGTGGAAGTTACAAGCAAGTTAATGTCTAGGTGCGTTAATCTATTTCTTTCTCGTGGTCTGTCGCTCTCTGTTATATTTTGTTGCTTCTTCCTTTTGTATAGATAATATTTGATTTTAATACAACTTGTATCCTGGCTTTACTGGAATTCATTAAATGCTTCAGTTTTAAATTTTTAATACCTCTTGTTTTACATTGGCATTAAATCTTTATCATGATCAATGACCTTTATTTTCAGTTATTTTACTTCCGACACATACGCCAATGAGCATTCAGCATGTGCTGCTAGGTTGGCAGCTGGGTTATGTGCCGATCTAGCATCGGCAGTTGTTTCTGGGCGTGCCAAAAATGGATTTGCTTTGGTACGAATCATTGTGTTTCCGTTGATAACTGTCATTAGTATTTGAACAATTTAAGGTTTGCTGTAGTTAATGCTTGTTCCTCACTAAAATCAGGTTAGACCACCTGGTCATCATGCCGGTGTAAAAGATGTGATGGGGTTTTGCCTTCACAATAATGCTGCAGTGGCAGCATTGGCGGCTCAGGCTGCAGGGGCTAGGAAGGTGCTAATTTTAGATTGGGTAATGTCTTCACTCATCTATCTCTGAAATTATGCGATTTTCCTGAAGGCAGTGTTGACTAAGACATTCAATATGCTATTTAAATATCAGTTGATTGTACTCCCTGATCATTGCAGGATGTTCATCACGGAAATGGCACACAGGAAATATTTGAGCAAAACAAATCAGTGAGCTGGATTTAATTATTATTTTGCTCTCCTTTCTTTTACCTTTAATTGTACTAATATTGACCTTTTCTTCAAGGGGGCTGCTAATTTACACCCACCTAAAGTCACTAAGGAGTAAGTTAGCTAAGTAGCAACATACACCAACTTGGTTTTGACTAAAAAACCAACTTTCACTGTTGTAATCACTTGAAACTAAAGGATAGTTGTCAATTTCACTTTAGTTTTTTTAAAAACCTTAACTTCCTAAAACAAAAATATAATTCGGTACACCTAGGATTGAGAATTGACTTTGTAATATATTTTTTTTTAACTTTGAATCTTCTATGTGAATGTTTTTTTGTTTTGCGTAAAAAAACAAGAGGCTTAAGTGCTTTTTTTCCCCAGTCTATTGCATTTTTCATTGGTTCAATACTAATATATTTACTAGCTATGAAAACAAAGAAGAGGCTTTTAGGGCTTTATCAAGAAAAGAAAAATAAATAAGGAAAACTTAGTAACCTTAATTCAAAAACAACGGGATTGAACGTGTTATACCTGGGATAATGGTAATGGTAGATAGAATAACATTGTTATAGGTAAAAACGGTTACATGATATTTTGAACTATTATAATTATTATTTTTTTAATTAATTAAATTAAACTTACAAAACTACCCTTCTGTTTAAAATTGGTTTGAATAATGGCAAATGAGTTTTTTGGTAAAAAAACAAGTGGGTGTAACTTGTTAACTTACTTCTGAGTGTGTTTAGGATGGTTGTAAATTAGCAGCCCCCTTTATTCAATTTTTTCCACATTGGTGTTTTTTAATTTTTTTGAATTCGTTTCACTGTAACATTTTATGAGCTACGCACTTCCTCGTCATTTTAATGATGCTTATGAGTATTATCTATTCTGTAGGTCTTGTATATATCATTGCATAGACATGAGGACGGAACATTTTATCCCGGTACTGGAGGTGCTCATGAGGTATTTGATTGCAGATAAATTTTCAAATTAAACTGCTGCTGCTGGCCAACTCAGCCAAGCACATTTTGGTCTGGTATTAGTGAAAATATTTTATGGGGTGTTTTTTTTTAAAGAAACTAAAACAGGTAGAGATAAAAAATTCATTGAGGAATTTAGCTTGGGTTATGCTGACAAAAAGGGCTGGGTTATGCTTTAGTATTGTCCTGCAGATACAATTGAAGAGTTTCATCGACAGGAATTTGTCTAATAGAGTTCAGTATTATGTGTAAACTACTTGAAGATATGTATATACCTTTTTCTTTGAGATGCTTACTGTTGGAAATTTCGCCTTCATTGCGGTCTGCCCCTAGCCGCCTAATTGCGGCATTTGGGTTGCCTTCATTGCAGCCTTCAACACCTTCATTGTGTTGGGTTTGAAGGGGTTGATTTAGCCCCACTTAGAGCATGGCTTGTGTAGTGTTTATAAAGCTTAGGCAACATTACTTTACTAGCCGGTTTTGTAAGGATGAGTTAGGCTCAATATAAAGTCTGAGACTTACTATTCAAGATTCAAACTTATGTCCCGATGATGGTTTAGTTATTGACTTATTTCCATGTGCTTTTGGTCAAATGGGCATTAATTTGTTTCTTCTATCATGCTATTCTGCAATTTGGTTGCTGTACTTCTATCTTGGGTGTAGAAGGGATGCTGTCCATCATGTTTAAATTCTGAGAACTGAGAGTACTCCCAAGTATTTTTGTCTTTTCAGGTTGGTTACATGGGTGCAGAAGGTTACTGTGTGAATATTCCATGGAGTCGAGGTGGTGTTGGTGATAATGATTACATTTTTGCATTTCAGCATGTTGTACTTCCTATAGGTTAGTATTTATTGGGGCCTATTGAAGTTTATTTTATTCCTAGTCCTAAAATATGTTGATCAATAATTTCAGAACCATGCCTTTTAGGAAGAGTAAATGATTAATTAAAACAACTTCAAGATCAGACATTTTGTTTTTCCTTAATTACCTGGGAACACATAAAACAGATCTTCTCACGATTATAACATTAGTTGTTGAAATCAAAATGTGAATATCTAAGAAGAGGAGTAAATAATAAAATAATCTTAACTTTGGGGGAACTGAAATAATCACAAGTCACAACCAAACATGTTTGACTTTTGTGATGTAAAAGTGATCATAGAAAGGTAAAATTAATTTTTTTCCAAGATCAGTTGAGACTTGCATAGGGATATAGCATTCTTGTAGCTTTTTGATCTGGAATTCCTTTTATGATCTCAATAAAAGTAATATCACAGTCAATGTACCAGAACCTATTTGCTAAGGAATTTATCAACATGCAAACTGTTTGTCAAAAGAAAATCATAGTCTAATATGCCTGATGTACTTCCCAGGAAGACTGATTGATTGGCAGCTGGCATCAATTCCAAAATTACATGAATGAAAAATAAGTTTAGTATAGGGTGGCTCGGAATATTGGATCATACCGTGTTTTTCATCTTAAAAGAGTGCCTTTATTTCATATAATAGTCTATTCTCCCTTTTGGTTGTATTTTTAAAAATAGGCAATATTCTCTGCTCGAAACATTGACATTGAATGGCATTCCTGTTCAGCTTCTGAATTTGCTCCAGATTTTACCATAATATCAGCAGGATTTGATGCTGCTAGAGGTGATCCCCTTGGAGGCTGTGATGTAAGGATTTTAACTCGATCTTCATTTTTTTATTAAAATAAAATCATCGGCAGGACTATGCAATAAGTTACATCTATCCACCATATAAAGAACCTAATCTCCTGTTTGAATTTTTTTTAATGACAAATCTTCTGCTTAGTTTTATTGAGGATTAAAAAATTCACTGTACTTAAAAATTGAAATAACTTAATTTGTTAGCATGCTATTGGGCTTACATCGAGTTTTTCATCTATTATGCAGATTACTCCCTCTGGCTATGCACAGATGACGCACATGTTGAATGCCCTTTCTGGTGGAAAAATGCTTGTTATTCTTGAGGGGGGGTTTGTGGCTCATACCTTAACTGTTTAGTGTTCTATTAACCTCTAGATTTTGCTTCAAGTTGATCTAAATACATTTTATTGCAGCTATAATCTTCGTTCTATATCATCTTCTGCAACTGCAGTAATCAAGGTGAATTCTTCTGCCGTTCATTATCTATAGTGATATCCCTGTTTGGGTGTTCCTCTTTCATTTATTTTGTTTTACCCCTTCTGGAATACTGGTGTAATTGACCAGTCATTTAGATTTTTCATGTATATATGCAATTTTTTGCATGACTGTGACTTGTGAGAATAATAAATCCGAGCCATTTTTCTTGTCGATAATTTTTGGTTTCTGACTGGGGTTCTATTGGAACAGGTATTACTGGGTGAGAGTCCTGTACGTGAACTGGAAAATAGTTTCCCTACCAAATCTGGCCTCCAAACTGTTTTCGAAGTCCTCGACATTCAGAATAATTTTTGGCCTTCCTTGAAACCTATCTTTAAAAATGTGATGTCACTTTGGGAAATGCAATGTCTTGGGAAAAAAGGTGAGGAACTGTCTTGATTTGTATTTGTTAAATTTTGCCGCCTTAGTTCTTTCTGTAATTGTTTTATTTTGATATATTTGACCTTGCTCGGTTGGAATGGTGGGGTTACCTGTGGGTGGGTAGAGGATTGCTTTTTTGTGTTTTTGTGTTTTTTTTTTACAGAATTTTTGTTTTTTTGTTTAGTTTTTTGTTTTTGATGATTGTGGGTAGGGGAAATTTGGTTCTCATCCCCCACTTTTAAAAAATTTCTGTGCACCCTTGCAGTAGAGATTAGAATTAGGACTTTTGGTGAAGCTCTGAAGTACTACCTAATTACAATTAGTTTTTTTTTAGGCAAACAGACAAAAAAGAGACGCCGAATTTTGGCACCAATGTGGTGGAGGTGGAGTCGCAGAAGTTTCTTATTCCATATGCTGAACGGCCATCTTCGTGTAAAATCAAAATGACTTTTCTGAGCTGAACTTGAAGTACAGGAATACCTATTAGTTAATCAGCATTTTGTATATTCCATCTTGATTCCAGACAAATATATTTTTTGGTTGACCTTGTAAGTGCGGAGGTTGGCACAGGAATTGGGAGAGAGGGGGGGAGTAAAGGACAAAATGACTTCCCTGTTACTTGTTTGAATATTTTAGAAGCTGCTAAGATAGGAATCATCTTTGTACTTGTTAATTGAAAAGCAAATTGACATTAGAAACACCACCTTTCAATTTAATGCATGCAGCATTTTCCGTTATTGAATTGGGTTTAAATGGTAACATGTCAAACGTAAGCTCATTCTTTTTAGAATTTTGCACAAAATAATTGAAGACTATGCCGTGCTTGTTATCTTATAAGAGAACCTCTTGTTGGCAACAAAAAGTTGTTTTTAATAGGGGTGTGTTTTCAGCTTATTTCCTTAAGCTCTGTAAGATAGCTTCTGAAAGCAGTCTATAGCATGTATGAAAACAATTCAACTTTGCTATAAAATTAGTTTAAATACAAGCGTTTAACATGACAAATGCTAATGTTATAAGCTGTAAATTAAGTTGTTTATACATACATGTCGTAATTATACATGCATGCATATGCAATGAATTGGCATGCAATCCTGAGTCGCGATGACCCAGAAACAACGGAGCTGGACCTCAAGGTTCCTTGAAGTTTTGACAAATGCATATGCAGTGAATTCATTGCATGCCAATTAAGTGGATTGTGTAAAATTAAGTGGATTTGTCTTGGATCCTGGTGGGAGTAATCCAACATCCAGTCTGCCATGTCTACTATTATGAAGCAGCTTAGAAGATACAAGTAGATACCTACCATGCATGCCATCCAATCCATTAGACAAAAAAAAAAAAAAAGAGCTTTACTGAGCTATATATGGATCTTGCCTGAAATAATTTAGAGCTAGCCACATTCCCTGCATGGGATGCAATTGTCAGAGGATGGAGATGAAAGTGAGAGTGTAGGAAGAATACATGGACGTAGCTGTTGTCTGTCCATCTCTCGCTTTTTCTCTTGCATAATTCAAAAATCTACGTTGTTTCGTTTAATTCAACTTAAATTTGAGTACTCTCAATGAAGAAATGTCATTTAAGCAATTTTTCGTATGCCTGTTAAATTCAATGTATTTGTGTTGTCTGCATGAATTTATGGACTTTTGTTTGATTTTTTTGGACAAGTGGCATTTGAATCATTATGATAAATGCCGATTTTGGAAAAAGCAGCCTTCATAAACCCATGGTGATGGATTCTACTAATCATGTTAATATTTTTCATGTTACTGACGTATCTAATGATGCCTTTTTCAATAATAGTTTTAAGTCTTGATTTCCTACAAATAACAGGACACGTATCATAACTTTAGATATAGGCTTTAAATTTAGTGATGTTTATGGAAAATAACAAGTTATTTTTACACAACTTTCATAAAGCCACTCAACAACAACCACTGGACCCCTCTTGCAAGGCACTCAATTCATTATTAACTTGTTTCTACACTGATCATATACAGACATATAAAAAATTCTGAGCAATTTATTTCATTTTTTCCTGAGTATTACTTTTCCTACCCTATGCCCTTCTTATGCACCCTACAAAAATTACTAAATTGCCCTTTGGAAAACCTATTCCGGACAGTTAACTTCTGGTCCGGATTACATTTTCCAGACTCATTCGAAGTATAAAAGGGCGTTCACCCCCCATTTTTACAGTTTCACTTACTCTCTCTCTCTCTCTCTCTCTCCCTCTCTATCTATCTCTCTCTCTCTCTAATCCCAAAATCCGAACTGCAAAAATCTAACCAAAATCGATGAAATCTTGCTCAAACGGACCGCATTTCAATCTTGACAAACATCACATGGAAGGTTAGTTCGATTTCTGTATGCATGCAAGTAATTTGTTCCGTTTTTTTTCCTCTATGTACTGAAGCAATCCGGAATTCGTTTTCCGAACTGGATTGTTGCTATTCGGAAAATGAATTTCGGAAACACCCAACATTGGTTTTGACCGTCTGTTCTGTACTGTTCTGTGCTGATTCTCTTGTGTGCATGTTACAGAAGGTTCAACCTCTAATACTCGGCGCGTAAGGGAGGCAGGACATGCTTCCCGTAGGAGAGAGCGTCTCCAACAGCTGGAGGAAGAAGGTGGTGTTCCTCCGAGGCGTCGAAGAGGACGTCGTGCTGATGTCGAGCATCAGCCGGAGCAAGAGAATATGGTAGATGACGTGGACGCGCAACAAATGGAGGAGCAGGAGCTTGTGGAGGAGCTTGAGAGAGTGGACGAGGAAATGCAAGATGCCGACCCACGACGAAGGCGAAAGAAGAAGGAGAAGGTGGTGGACCCTGAACTATTAGATGACTATCTCGGTGGCCCATACGAGACTGGCCTGCTGTGGAAGCACCATGTGCACGTGGCCAGGAAGGTGGCTGATGGCGGGGTATTTATTAATGTTAAACTCACTTTATTAATGTTAATCTGTGTGAAAATAATGTTGATATTTGTGTAACTACCTGTTTATGTAATGTTAAATCTGTTTGTGAAGCCATGAGTTTAAAATCACTTTATTAATTTTAATTATTTGTAGTGGCGTGGAAAATTAAAATGCATCAACAACAGAAAGAAGATAGAAGAGATGCATGATAAAGAAGCCATCCCTGTCATGGCTGCAAAGTGGTGGCAGGACAGATTGCATGGCACCAGCCTTGGTCGGCTCCAGGATACCAGCTACAACTTGATTGGCCATGGTCTGATTTGTGCCTTTGTGGAGAGGTTACACGAGGAGACTTCCAGCTTCCACCTTCTGTTTGGGGAGATGACAGTCACACTTGATGATGTGGCCTGTTTGCTGCATCTCCCCATTAACGGCATGCTCATGTTCCACGGGTCCATTTCACAGAACGAGGAGGTGGAATTGATGGAGACGTACTTGGGGTCTAGTACGGGTGATGCTCTTAAAGAGGTCGAAAAGACCAAAGGTGTACATTGCCGATTTAGCTACTTGGAGAGGATCTTCAAGGAGCGTTTGAAGGAGCAGATGGATTTGGAAACCGAGTATGGTGTGACTCAGGAGGTGCAGAGGTTGCGGGACCACGTTGTCCGCATATATTTGCTATACTTGGCGGGGATCACAATCTTCACTGACAAGAGACCACATCTATGCCAGAGGATGGAGACCTTGCGTACTTACAACTTAGGGGAATGATGAGCCGCATCAGAGACCACATCTATGCTGTGATGAGAAGTGGTCTGGTGCTGAAAGGGACTGAAGAATGACATCATTTGGATGATGCGTTGAAAGAGGTGCATGATGGAAAAGTTTACCGTCGTCGGGGAGCTACTGACGGTGGCAGGGGCGGCGGTGGTACTGGTGTAGTTATTAGGAGTTGATTGTATTTTATTTAATTTTAATGTTTGAATCTTTTGGATAATTATGTTATGTACCATTTGAATAATTATGTTTAATTAATGTTTGAAAATTATATTGTGTTGTTAATTTTGATGTTATAACTTGATTTTTTGGTTTGCAAAGGCCAACAAAATTGACTAAATCTGCTCTAAAACAGAGGCTCAGCCAAAATAGATGACTTCTGCCTCTGTACTGATGCAGTCTGGATTATATAATTCGAACATGATTATCACTTTCCGGATTATATAATCCAGAACCACCGTTCACCACTCCCTTTTGTTGACTTTCAACGGGGTGATTTACGCTTTTCGGATTATATAATCCGGAAGTTATCTACAATTTTCAGATTATATAATCCGAATCCATCTATTCATAACTGGCATCATCATCCATCAGGGTGGATGAAGTGCCAAAATACACGAATAAATCCGGAATTAATATTCCGGAATGGTTTCGGATTCTATAATCCGGACAAGGGGTATTTTGGGAAAAAAATAGGGCGCGCGAGGAAAGGCATAGGGTGGAAAAAGTAATACTCTTTTTTCTTTATATGCATTTGGAAGAAAATTTGACAAGTACTTGTCAAAGGATTTTAAATTATGGATCGTATGTCTAATTTCTACAATAAAACCCCTTTATTTCCTACCTAGCCCTCAACTCTTTTCTTTTTCAAGTTTTTGCATGTATTTGGTTTTTTTTGTTGTTGAATAATTTGCAAGTATTTGGGTTGGTCGTATAATTTATTTATTTTCAAAATATTTTCCCTTTTTACATTGTATAATCTCCTTAGAAAATGATTAATTAAATTTCTGTTTGTCTAACATTTTTAGTATTGTAGTGTTTCTCCGCACAAACTTTTTTGTCGTACGAAAAGTTACAAAGGAGAGAAAATGAATGGAATAATAAAAAGTTAATCTTACAATGGCAGTATTGGAGTATATGGTTATAGTCAGTTATATTGTTGGTTAGTTCAATTACGGTAGTTATATATAAGTACTGTTTGGATTGGCTATAGTTAGTTTGCTATGTTTGCTCATCAATACTTGTCATGAGAATTTTGAATGATTTTGCAAATTAGTATCATGTTCTCATAATTTGAGTCATCAGAATATCCATATCTCCTACAAGTATTAAATGGTTCATATCATAGGACTTGAACATATATTCAAAATTAGTCTAACTCATCCCAAAAACTTGAATGGGTTGGGGAGTGTCCAAAACACCAAGTATATGTATTTCAATGCTACAAAAAGAACTATTTATTAGCATCTCTAGGAGACTAGGGCCCTGAAATGGTGAAAATTCTCAAATAAAAGGGACATGACATGATCATAATCTTGGCAACAAAGAGAAGTTCATTACTTTCCTTGGAATTTAATATAATCATATCTATGTACATATACACCAAGACCCACCACCTAATAAGGAAATCTACTAAATCAACTAAAACATAGTGTATACTTAGTTTTAGTACCATTATTGAATTCCTCAAATTCTTTTGAGTAAATTAACTAGAGCAAATTTAGCATAGCAAAGTTGTGACTTAACTTTCCACATAAAAGAGGATTTTTCTTTAAATCCTCATTAAAACTAACAACAAATAAAAGAAAGAGGAATTTAGCCAACATTGGTTGGTTCAGTTGGTAAGAATTCAGCCTAAATCCCCCAAGAATCTCATCGGTGTTAAATATGTAAGTACCTCTGTCACTACACTCTGAGTTTCGAGACTTTCTCCGACCCTGATGAGCCTCCAAAATCCAACTCTCCTAAACTTTATTTTCGACAAAAAAGAAAGAAAAAAGAAAGAGGAGTTGTCATTGGTGCATTGTTGGAGGTGCCATAGGGTAAGCAAGAGGTACAACATAAGGTGGATGATGATGAGGATGATGGGGAAGCATAACAGGTGTCCCAACTGCAGATGCCATATGAGCAGGAGGAGCAACAACAGGATGTCCAACTGGTGCTCCATACATTCCTAAACCACCAGGAGGGTGATGAGGCTGAACTCTATGCTTCATTGATTGTCCTAAACCCATTGTATTTGAAGGGATTGTGTTACCATGTTGACCTGTTATTGGTGCTTGATGATTACTAGCTACATCTCCATTGTTAACACTAGTAATATCATGGATACTAGACCTTCTTCTATCTCTATTCATTGAATTCAACCTTATGAAATACTTTTGTGCATGACTTGCTACTTGTGTTGGTGTCCTAGATATCACAAAATTCCTTGATATGCTCCTCCAATCTCCTTTTCCAAATTTATCTAAACCAAGTAAAAATAACCTGAAAAAAAGAAACAAATTAAAAAACTTGTTACTTAATTAACCATGTTAATTAATTACCTTGAATTGAAATGAATCCTTGTTTTGTTGAAATTTAGTACATCTAGCTCATATAGCTAATGAAATATATTTGTGCACACGGAAAGACAAACAGATAGACAGACGAACAGACAAATAGATTAATAGATAGATAGATAAACGAGAGATCGTTGAACAATTATATGAAGGGTTCAATTCAAGAAGTGTAAATGTAATTAGAAAGTACCTATGTTCTTCTTCTGTCCATGGAATTCCTTTTCTCCTTTCTTGTTCTGATGATGATGATGACCTTGACAATCCACCTTTACCACTACTATGGTGAGTTGAGTCATGTCCTAATCCAGAAAACCCACTTCCAAAATTACAACTTGATCTTTTATCTGAACTTGTGGTGGCCTTGGAAGAATCTTTGTTTGAAGAATTAATAGTTTCTAATTCATTAGCATAATTTGGCAATGATACATGACCTTCCTCAATTGCACTAACATCATCTACCAATACTTGGTAATGTTGTTTCACTTGTTCCATACTTTTGTTGGGGACAGATGAAGCAATCTTTTCCCATTGTTCTTTTGAATCTTCTTTTTCAATCCAATGCATGGCTATAGCATTCTCAAATGCTTTTTCTTCTTCATAGCTCCAAATGGCTCCACTTGATGACATGTTGGCTCTTGGTTGGATTTCTTTGGAATTATGGTTCAAAGTTTAGAGAATGAAAATGGTGAAATTAATTGAAGATGGGTGTGTGTGTGTGTGTAATGTAAGTCTTTTTTGTGAGTGGAATTTGTCTCTACATGACATGGTAGTATAGAGGGTGCGCAGGATAAGGGGAAGAATCAATTTTGAGAGGACCACACAATGAAATTTAAGGGAAGTGTTATTTGTCATGTTGGTTCATGTAATATTTTTGTTTCACCCTCAGTTACACCGACCAAATTGTCGGTATTTTGCTTTATTAACCATGATTGTTGTCGTAAAGAAAAACCGTCGAGATTAATGAGAAATCATAGGTATCTTTTGAGGGATATTTGGATTAGATGTACTTAAATTTCAAAGTATAATCCATTTATTCGTATTTTCTAAAGTTTACAGTATGCGGTTGGTTTCGGTAGTAAATGACTCGGACAAGTGACTAGTGTTAAATATTTGTTGAGGATCTGTTGTAATAACTTGATTAAGAAGACGATGAAGATAAACATGATCAAGAATGCACATAAATTTAAAAGCGTTTGCGAGACATACTAACTCTTAGGTTCAATTCGTTCTCATCAGTTATGTCAACCGGATGCAAAATGGTATACTGACGAATCCCCTTCAGAATAACTTCAAATCCTTAACGTGACTTGCAAGATCACACCAAGTGTATCGATCAATGGTAATTTTGAGAATAAAGTTCTGTCAATTTCTCTCGTGCATTAGAGAAAAGAAATAATGACTTAATATTATTTTTGACAGAATTCTGACTCACAAGAATGTGATTTTGTGTCTATTTATAAAGAAACAACTCTTTAGAAGAGTTTGTTCGTGGGTGATTCAACTGCTTCAATGATCAAGCATTACACCCTTTCGTTAAAAGGTCTTTTTTAACCATTGCAACTTTCCAAATTTATATTTTGAAAATTACTCTCAAAGTAGTTAGATGTTCAATCGCTCACCAAATAGCCACCGTCTAATCCTCCCTCTTTCCAAACTTAACCACCGCGATGTAGCTCTCTCAACCGGTGGTGCGACGAGAACTGTTTCTCCGCACCTTCTCCTCCCTCTCTTTGGGATTTTCACTCCTTTCCTCTGGCGATCTCCTGTCTCTGTCACCGTTCATCCGTCGTGGCCAGCTTGCGTCGTCGTGTTTTGATGGTGTGAGGATGGTTTGATTCGGATTCCTGTTTCGGACTCGAATTCAGATTCGGTTTTGGGATTTCTGGTGTTGGTTGGTGGATTTTTGGGTGGTGAGTTGGGTGGTTCTTTGCAGGGTCGGTGGTGGCTCTCTCCCTGCCTTCCTTCCTGGTTCCAGACATCCTCACCATTCAAGGCTTTTGATTTCTGATCCTTTCAGATCTGCTGAGATCTGCAGTTTTCTTGGCTTCCGATTCGTCGCCTTCACGCCGGTGGTTTGGGGTTTTTTTGGTGTTTCTGTTCGTTGGATATTTCCGTACTGTGCGTGTTGTTTTTGTTTGTATTGTTTGTTCTCTATTTTTGTTTGATCATAGATTGGGTGACAGGTGACGTGACCTTATTTTGCGGTGGTTCGGTTATGTAAACCCGAAAGGGTCTGGTCACTAACGTATTGGACTCATCCCTTGATCTGAGTTCGTACACGTTGTTTGCTCGAAAGAGCTTTTATGCTTGTTGTTGAATCAGGGAGCTGTTGGCACTTGGATTTTGTACCGTGTTGGCGGTCGATCCATTCGCCATAATTACACTCTAACTGTTCTCCGCAGATGTTCACATTTCATTCTTTTTTGTAACCTGGTTTCGCGCCCGTACGCGGGTTCGTTGGGTTACGCCTGTGATTCGTGAATTTTTGTTATGATAGATTAGAGTAGATCCACTTAGGCTGATTTATCACGATGTATTCCCATTTGGGTTTTCCTGAGTCAGGTCATATGTTCCCCCAGTCTTTGTATCGTTATCTTTTTATTTAATATATTATCTTTTTGCTTAAAAAAAGAAGAAGTTAGATGTTCAATCTCTAACTCTTGCGTATGGAGAAAAACTTAATTGGAATGGAAAAATCTACTTTGTTTGTCCAATAATTTTCCAACAAAGATTAGTAGTTAATGCTAAACAAGATGGCGGATACTTCATATCTCCAATAAAAAATATTTATCTTTGATAGTTTAAAAATTTTGCACATATATTAAAAAAAAAATCATTTCGTCCTCGTGAACTTATTTCAGTTGGTTGGGACAATGCATTAAATATGCAAGGTCCGGGGTTCAAACCCCGGCCACTACCAAAAAAAAAAAATCATTTCAATATTAACATACATTTATACCAAAATATATCCTTATATTTATCATGAATATAATAAAAATTCTCATTTTTTAAATGCAAAGACTATAATCTATAAATACTCCACAACAAATAAATTTAATCTTTCAAAAAAAAAAAATTAACAAAAATAAACCATCTTAATTATATCAAAGGTATGATTATAAAAGAAAGATAAGTTGTAAAAATAAATTTAACACTCATTCTTTTGAAACAAAATAAAAATGCTAAAAACACCCAAGTTTTAAAAATGGGGTATATGTTTTTTCTACTTAATCAAGAGGTGAAATAAGGACGACATGATTTGATGACCGAGGAGGGAGAGTTAAGAAATGCAGTGATAAAGAGGTCGACGATTCGATTCTATCTCTCAATAAAAGCCAACGCCACTATGTTTGTCATTTAAAATAAAAAACTCTTAGAATCATGATTATACCATGATCCAACATCTATGGCATTCCATAATCCAACAACCAACATCTATGACATTGAAAGTACTCTTGACTATGTACAATTTGTATCCAACATTTTCCACATGTATATTTTTTAATCAAGCAATGTATCCATGTGCCAAACTGCAAATATTAAAATTTTGAAATAACTGAGATTCATCTAAGCAATTAATCTATTCAAATATATATTTTTCGTATACAACGTTATAAATCAAACCCTACTTCAAATAGTTAAAAAAACTCAAATATCTATAATTTAGGCGCCATACCATGTTGGTCCACACACGAACATCGGTAATCTCTATAATAAATTAAAATTTAATAACCTTTTACCATGTGTATTATCTTCTGTTATTAATATCTTATTTGGTAAATTTATCAAACTAAAAAAGACGATAAATAGTTATTTTTTGAGAGTGAAAATGACGATAAATAGTTAATCCTATTAATTTGCTCATTTTACATTTGTTGGAATAAAAAATATTCAAACATGTTTACCAAATCGTATCATTTATGTACACAGTTTGTTTAGGGAGTGAAGGGTCCAATTCAAAATACTCTTTTCGAAAATAATGATAGAGCATATGCCTTTTTTATTATACCAAGAAATTAATAAAGCTTTTTACTCTATTATGTCAAGAAATTGTATAAGAATGGTTAAAAACTTTGGATACATAATTTCTGAATAAGTTCATAAATAGTAGGGCCAGTAGAATTTCTTTTCCATATCGAATGGAATCTCGACCATGCTAATGAATAGACCACTGTTGACAAAGACAACTTCATTAAGGTATGCCTTCTTTTTCAATCACTTGATATTAAGTGATTTTAAGTGCTACCTGTGATTTGCCAACACTACTCAAACCTTTTTTTTTTATCAGTGGTAACTCCTAATTAAATACCCTTTAAGTGAAATTCACAATGATTATTTTGTTTGTAAATTATTTGTCTATCCAGAGTGAAATTGAAGATATATATGGTAACATGATGGCCTGAACAAATAATTCACAAAATACAAAGCACATATGCCCCCACTTTCAATAAAATTATATACAGTATTTGTCTTGTTAAGAAAGCCAAACAGGAAAGTGGACGTGGCCAATTTTCCACGTCTTCTCTAAGATGATATGAACCACATTTGTGAATTTCCCTTTTTCCCAAGGAGGAACCTTCTCATTCACACTATGAAAATAAAAGAATACCATCCAAATCTACACTCTTATTACATCAGAAACAGTATAGATATAGATATACATATTAATATTAGGTCAAGTTGTACCATATGTCCATAACAATGGAAACTTCTATATAATACTATATATACTCTTTCTTCTCTATCCAATTTCTATTTTGTTTTCATACAATTACTAGTATTTTAAATACCACCTGTTTTTTACACAAATAAAACACTCATTAGTGTGATTACAAAATAAAGAAATGTATGTATCTGATATTTGCATGTATTTTTTTATGGACTATAAGATATATAAGGATATTTTAAGAGAGGTGAATGTATTTTTCTCTTATTTTTATTTCATTGAATTTATCTCCGGATATGTTTTTTAATACCTTGTGCACAATTTATATATTAAAGTTAAGCAAGTTATGCTCAAACGAAAAATTACATATTTGTATCACGAGATAGTTTCTACATTCTCATTACAATATATGTAATGTATATACTGTATACAAGTTAGAAGTGACATTTACATATACGTCCAAAACCGGCACAATTTTATCATCAAGTAATAACAAACATTTCCTAGTGAGAGATTAAGACCTATTGATGCCTACCATATAACTACTACTTCGATACAAACTCGTTTTGGGGACAAGATAGAGCACAAATTTTGGATTATTGATCCACTACACTAATAGAAGTTAGTCCTAGTACCACACATTGTTTTGAGAGGGAGTACTCATGCTCATAATTAATTATGTATATGGAGATGGAGATGTCAACAAAATATACATATCTAAGGGTGTTGAATTCAATTTATTACAGTTTGTTAGCAAAACTAAAAAGTGAACTTTCTATAATAGAGAAAGAAGTTGGAAGAAATACTACTTACATCACTCTAGATTTAAATATTTCACATTTCTTTTTTATGAAGAAATACGTAAACCAGTCCCATATAAATAGCTTGATTTGTGAGCTAAAAGATTAAGCAGTAACACGTGAATTAAAACCGTAAAAATTGCCGGTAAACAAAATTTAGTAACATTTTTCTTCAATAAAAAAATCTGAGTCCTAACATACAATGGTCACGCCATATAATAGCACCAAAATGTTGCAATTCGAGTGATGGAGTGACAAGTGGGTGCCATGGTTGACGCATGTCATAAACATAATAAAAAAAAATCATTTTTGTCCTCTTTCTTATAGACTCGACTCAAGTGTTTCGAAAAGTACCTCAATAATTGAATGTGGCAAATTTCAATTTTGAATTTATATACCCACAAATTTTGAATACTAATATGTACTCCCCTCGTTAAAATCACAATACATGATATTGTATATACTCTTTGTCTTATTTCAAACATTAGTGGAGGAAGGCTTAGAATCCTCGTTGGAGGAAGAATAAAAAAAGTAATAAAATATATACAAGTTGGTCCCCCTTTCAAAAAGATGTAATATATTATGATGTAATTTATAATTTTATAAATAAATTACTTTTGTATAATGATGTAAAGTTAATAGGACTTATTTAAGCATTTTTTATTGGAGTCATTGGATCCTTAATAAGAACTTTTATTAAAAAAATTATAAATAAATGAGGTGTACATGTGAGTTCCATTGAAAGAGTCACCGTTAGTGTACTACCGTGGATATACAAATTTTTATCAACAAAAAAAAAACTTATACAAACCTTCTTCTCATGATAATTTACCTTAATTAGCAATTAGAAATAATCATGTTCAAATTTCAATCATACAATAGATAATAGTACATCTCCTCTCCCAGCAATGGGAATCCAAGAACTGTTAAAAAACCTAAATGAACATAGGATCTTGCCATCTTAAATACAAGGTTCCAGCATCCACTGGACTTTCTGGGAAGAGGTAAATACATGTCTTTGTAAGTGTTTGTCGTATACATGTCTTTTTAGTTTCCAGATTATGAACTGTTCTACTCTTGGCTTCGTTAAAATGCATATACATACTTTCAGGGGGAAACGAGTTTCCAACATGAAGGCAAAGGCAATGTATGCAAGCAAAAGAATTCTATGACAAGTCAATGTAATAACTACTCATGGACACAATCACTTGGTTGCAATTTAATGTGACTTGCTCGTGTTCAAGGGAGAGAAAAAAAAATGCAGTTGATAGAGGAGACCCCTCCACTAAATATGGCCAGCTGAATTTTCAAACGGAGATTAGTCATCAGCAAAGTTGGTAGATACTTCGCACCAATAACATGGTTGCCAAAGAATTTATCTAGGCTTACATCTCAGAATAAAAGTTAAAAACATTCTCAGATAGCCATCCAATTCTTCTAAAAAATAGTTTCATTTGAGCGAGCGAGCGAGAGTTAAGAATTGAAGCCAAGCTTTTACACATGATTGATCCCGAAAAAAAAGGTTGGGCAGATCACTATTCGTTACATTGATTGCAATCATTTATAAACACTCTAAGTATCTATTATATATACAAATTAGTTAAAGCAAAACAAAAATCAAATTCAAAATCCAAAGTAACCAACTGGTTGCTCTATTCTTCCTACCCCTTTGTTATGTATTAGACAATGTATAAGTTGGCGCATAATTAACTTGACAACAAAAACTGTAGCAAGTATTCACCATTTCACCTTGTTATATGTAACATTTTCTCACTTTCCTTTAGTCACACTGTCTTCTATGGTCTTGTTGTATATAAAAAAGTTGGTCAAGTTAACGCTTAGACATCATATACAGGCAAGCGCTCTGCAATATAGTTGCGGCAAATTGGGCACGCCTTACACTTCTCCGAGCAGAAGCTGCAGTTCATCCATGCAAATAAATTAGCATAAGGACAAGCTATGAATGAAATGTAACCAGTTGTATCATTGAATACCACATATTTTTATGTTATTCTTACTTGCAAAGGACACGATGTCTACATGGGAGTAATACAACACTAATCTCTCCCTCAAAACAAATTCGGCACAGCACTTTCTCCTGATAAGAACAAGAAATGAAACATATAAGTCGGCCAAATGAAACTTGATGATGAATCTAAATAGAGAAATTATTATAACATAAAACAAGAGCACGTCACTAAGATTTTGTTTAGGACACTGATCACTAAGATATAGTCTCAAGAGACTTTGTCCATGAGGTGTTGACTTAATAGTAAGAGCTTGATCTTCTGATCTAAGGGACAAAGTTCAAATCCCCTTGGAGACAGTTGTAAAATGGCTGTTAGTGATTGATGATTTATCATATGCGAATGAATCCATTCATCTTGTTAGGATCTTAAATAGTATTGACCCTTGCTGATGTGGATGATTTCTTCACACATCATATACGAGACTTTGAAAATTATGTAGTACAAACTACAAACAAACGACTAAAAGAACTTGTAGAAGTTATTAATTTTTACATTTTTAAGTCTTTCATATTCCTGTTGGCTGTATTTTGTAATTTCCGTCTGCTCGCCAAGAGCTGCCTGGAGTCTCCATACCTGACATTGCACAAAATTTAAGTACGCCAATGATGGAAATTTTTGTGATGAACTAAACATATGCAAGTTATTTAAATCATAATACTATAATTGTCCATATACATGAATAGAATCCACCGTAAACTGATCTATTGATTGTAGGAACTGTCATTACCTCCTCAGCAAGATCCCTTTTAGGCATTTTCTTAACAATCTCAGGAGGGTAACCACTGAATGTATTATACCTGTGCAGTGACAAGTCAAATGTTCAAAGAACATTAGAATTAACTACTATATGAACATATTTAGAAGAAAAAAACAAAAATAACTTATCAATCTTGCTTGTATCATAAAAAAGGGAGGAAAAAAGGATGTCTGGATACTTGTATATGTAGTCATATACAAGTTCCGGTGTTAAACAAAACAATAAAGAGAAACCATATATGTGACAACATATAAATCACATTATTCTTACTGCACACACTTCGGTTGTAATAATAAAATGAAATGATGCTTACCCAGATGCTCCCTCATGGTACAATCGTGCCTGTTCTTCCCGACTACCTTCATCAATTGACCACCAGCCTAGTAATCTGATTCCATGAATTGTCAGATCAGATTTAGTACAGAAAATTATATGCATATGGTAATTCAACAAGATCGCTGCTTTGCTTTTTAAAAATTTTGACCTTTAAACACTGGATTTTTCATCTCTAACCATACCAGTGGTAAAAATAATAATGAAAACAAAAATCAGATTACTAGCTTGAGGTTTGGAGATATTATTTTTATGTTTGTGCACCGAACCGACTAGAGCATCTTCTTGAAAAATATGACCCCAAAATACATTGGATTTGTTATCTAAAACCACAACAGTGAAAAAATATTGCAGTACAAGAAAAAAAATTAGATTACTCCTGAACTGAACTGAAGACATATATTCAGTTTCTGAACCGAATCATGCTTTACACATTCAACATGAAAGGACTCAAACAAATTGTCATATTTTATCGATTCAGTGCACACAATGCATTGTATCTACCTAAGAATTTTTGCAGGGTTTCATAGTTTGTAATCGCAATTGATATTAATTGTTTCTCTCTGTTATTATTCTTTACTCTTGTTTCTTGATAGACTTTCATAGTTACCATAGATAACCTAGCGTTATTAATTTGATCCCAAAGAATCACAAAACCTTTGAGCTTCCTATTCTTATGTAGTTTTCATTCTAGTTTAAAATAGCTGGTGAATAGAATATAGTAATCAAGGATTTATTTCATTTGAGAAACAGCTCGCAACATATGAGACTCATGTTAAATTTAGTCATAAAGTGGACAGAGGATCTCAGAATTGAGTCATAACAGAGTAAAAGTTACAGGAACAGAATGAAAAATTTAAATCAGGCCATCCAACATATTTAAAACCTAAATTTTTCCCTTGTAATGATAACAATAAAAGAAGATTTATTACCTAGAACCATGGTGCAAGAACCCCAAGCAGTCATGAGCTCTGGAAGAGAATCTAAAATAAAGTCCTCTACCAGCTCCGCTTCGTAGAAGAAGCACAAGTTTCTCCGCAAACTTAGATGCAGATAATAGCACACCAACACCTTGCAGTACGAAAAGGGGAGAGAAAAGAACTGCAAGAGGTAAATGTGCAGCAAAAGCAGGTGTTCCCTGAAATGCGAAACAGCTCAGTTTTCCAAATGCAATATGAATTTCTGAGGTCGGCTAAGCACACAATTCAGCATTCCGTACCTCTAAATGCATGCAAAGAAGAACCTGGAAAACAATGACCGGTACTTTCATGAAATGACCCCCTATGTCTTGGAGGCTACACATTCCCGCCTGACGTTGATCTTCTTCTGAAGAAACCAGTAAACCACTGTTCCAGTCAAGATATCTAATAGTAGTAGTAGAAGAACTGGGTTCTCTGGAACTTCTATGAATGACAGGATTGGACCACTTCGTACATACAAGAAATGCAAAGCACTCGGCAATGCTGCAAAAAAGTAAGATATAAAAACCATATACAAAAAATTCAAGTCAGAAATCTAATAAACACAAAGCTAATTATACGTTTCAGTGCGTAACAGTTAAGATAGAAACCTACGCGAAGTTAATAAATAAGTCCCACCAACCGAGAGAAGCTACACTACCTGTATCAGACAAGAAAAAAAAGTCATACTTAAAGAAAGATGAACTCGTGACTATGAGTATAAAATACAACAATTATATAAAAGAAATGAGTCCATCGTCACTTAGATGTTATCACAAATTTAAAAATGGTCAAATTAAATGGCATGGACTTCGTATTTATGTTCATGAGTAAAATAAGTCATCCGGACACCGTCGGATCATCCATTGCTACTTTTATATCAAATGTGCTGGTTCCTATTCACTTATTATTTTCAAAGTTCAGTGCAACATTGACTATTGGTATGTCAATAGTACCCTTACCATTTACTGCAGAGAGAAATAAGTGAAATGAGATAATGATTAGCCAGGGGTATTATAGGAAAAAGATAAATATTTCTCTCAAAAGTAACAATTTATTCTTCGTCTTGGTATACGTAAATAATCTTAAAACGACAACTAAAATGAACAGAGGGAGTAGAGTATATCTATAATGAATAATAGTTTTTACAAAAACTTTCATGTTTCACTGTGAAATATGGATAAAACATGAGGAATCAATCATCTTAGAACATATTGAAGATGATTGATAGAGGCGGTGGTGTCAAAAGCTAGTTGGATTACTGATTCTATACTGATGTTTTTACATGCCTTTTGCTTAAAAAAATCATTTTACAACACGTTGTCCATGCCACTCAAAAGATATCTGTTAAGATGGGGAAAAATAATAAAAATTCTGCTACATTTGTTAAGCATTCACGTCACATCTACTTAACCCCAGCTCATTAAAAGGGTACTTAATTTTAAGGGAACCAAATTTTCATGAATAAAGTAAAATTAACAGAACTTCTGTATTTATTTATTTTTGCATAACCAAAAGTCCTGTTCTTTCAGGAAAAATATTGAAGAATAATGTAACAAAATATAGTGTTTCCTTTTCAACAGCAGTGTAAGACAATATTTCACAAGATCACAACATTATTATCATGAGATTAAAAATTGATATGACAGAATACACACACACACACACACACACACACACACACACACACACACACAGAGAGAGAGAGAGAGAGAGAGAGAGAGAGAGAGAGAGAGAGAGAGAAAAAGAGAAAAAAA
>Ga0315914_1002814_pt1 | contig 26570 bp, 12 predicted proteins | sample MpolenodulesMG_FD_203920 | JGI IMG/M metagenome (GOLD analysis project Ga0315914, IMG submission 203920) | Medicago polymorpha root nodule microbial communities from Los Angeles, California, United States - elongated nodules | ecosystem: Host-associated > Plants > Roots > Nodule | place: USA...
CGTGGACTGCCACGTCAGCGCCACGTGGCAAAAGTTGCACAGTCAGCAACTGCCACGTGGCCAAAACCATGCCAAGTCAGCCATGAAGTGGGGCCAGGGACCTTTTTCAAACAAAAAATATTTTACAAGGATGTAATTCAATTTTTTTTTTCCACAGGGACGAAAATCAAAACGGGCCCAAATTACAGGGACGATTATCATATTTAAGCCTAAAAAATATATATAAACCTACATGCTCTTAAAAACATGAACAAAAAAAATAGAGACAAACTTTTAAGGAAACAATATGTTGAATGATGGAAGTGGATGTAAATTAGTGAGGTAGGTGCAAATTATTTGTTAAAAGTTATAAAAATGAGCGTAAATAATCAAGTGGGTGTAAGTTGTTAACTTGCACATTAATAATTTTAGATGGATATAGGTTGGTAACTTGCACCTGTGTTTTGGGTTGGGTGTAAATTAGCAGCTTCATATATATATATATATATATAGGGTTTTGCTAGAAAACACCTTTTATCATGGTGTTTTTAGCAAGTTATTCTATGAGCATTTGCTAAAAGACACCAACTAATTTTTATGAAGGTATATTTTAACAAAGTTATAATTAAAAAGTGAAAACCACACTTTGAGGTATGGATTGCTAAAAGACATTTTCATGGATGACTTCTAGCAAAACTCATATATATATATATATATACACACACACACAAGTTAACTAATATGACAAAAACAAACGTTTTTAATACGTTTTTTTTCTTTCCAATTAGCCACGTCTATTTAATTATTTGGACTTTGATTTTATTCGATGATTAATATATAAGAGATTGATTTTTTTCTTGATTAATTATAATAATGATTAAATACAGTAATTTTTTTCAATTATTGAATATACTAATTACAGTGAATTACTTTTCCTACTATAACAACCTGCAAAACCAGTACTTGTCAAAAAAAAAAAACCTGCAAAACCAATAAAGTTACCTCTCCTACCATACATGACCTATATTGCCCTCGCACGATAGACGGCACCCTATTTTTCAGGGGAAAACAAACAGGGTAGAGTATGTGGCCATGACTTTGGTAAAACTGCAGATTACAGGGAAGTCCTCAGTCTATATCAGGTATGTTGTAACTCATAACTTAAACTCTAGCATAGTGGTCCAATGTGAATTTTGTAAGCATTGTTATTAGTGACAACATTAGCTTAGGTTTGTTTATAAACAATTAATATTATTAGCTTGATGACTCCAACTTTGATTAGCATATATATATATATATAAACATGAATTCAATTATTAAAACTTTATCCAGATAACTATCTCGTCAAATTACAGTACTTATTTTTCAGAATATATTGGTAAAGAAACAGGGTACATATATTGAAATGGAGACAGATGACTAGACTAGCTACCATGTTGTTTGATTGATGAGAGGAATATTGTGTCTGAATATCAATTTAGGTAGGTATTGAGATCATTAAGTATATATTACCATATGAAATGCAAAATCCCATTAGGTATGAGGTTAAATATCAATACTATTTTAACTTTATATAAGTAAATGCTTTACTTGATCTTTGATAGCAAATTGAAATATCAATACTATTATACTGTTTGTAGAAAAGCATCCGCACCACATAACCAATAGTACTAAACAACAACCAAAATGACCAAAACAGAAAAAAGAAAGCCAAAACCAAATTTTAAATTAAGAGTACACATTCCTTGATTATGTAGTAGATGAGTTCAATTCAAGGAAACAATTTATTGGGTGATTCAAGCACACCATAGAAGGAATGAAGAGACAAAGAGAGTTTTTTTTCTGAGCTGCTATCTGGAGAATTTGTATCTGTTCAAATAGACACAGGGAACTATCAAAATTAAGCAGGATACAAATAACATACAAGCTAATTGGATAAACAATCTTGTTGCATGATTTGTGAAAGAGCTAATTAAAGTTAGCAAGTAAGTATCAGACATCAATACATAATACAAACATCACACACAAAAATATAGCAAACTTTCATTCAACTATCATATGCAGAGGGATGTTACATATACACAATCAACTTAAATATTATAAAAATGTATCATAAGATTAATTTTCTTAGGATAGTTCTGCTTGCATTACAACAGAGTTTTACTTGAAATTAAGAAAGATGCAAACGTTCATGTAAAGGGAAGATTGAAGAACGAAATTGAAAAAAAAAAGTACTTTGGTTATAGTAGCAACGAAATTTAAAATATCCACATGAGAAGCATAACATAGTTAGAGGAAAGAGTACCTTTATATTTCAATGAAAACTTGATCCTACTTTGAAGTTAGAGTTGAGTTGGAATGCGGCGCCACTTATATTCATCAACATTTGATCCTACTTGATGACAAACTAGTACACGGGGAATATGATTGATAATCCAATGGTATCCTCCGCCTTTCTCTCGATCAATGCTATTAACTAATGCAATTGGCATATCAGCAAATCCAAGGAATTGAAGGTTTTCCAAGTTTTGAAGGTCTTGGGGTAACACCTTCATTTTAGGAAGCTTGTAAAATCTAAAGTGTTTAAGACAAAGTAAAGCATCTCTATCTATAGATACAGAACTTAGTCCTTTTAATCTGGTGAGGTCCAACTCCTTTAGCATCGGAAACCCTCCTTCTTGAAAATGCAAACTTTCACCAGCAAATGCATTATCCCGCAAAATAAGCCTCATCAAATTTGGCAAATTCTGCAAAGAGTCTAGTGGATCATGTTCAAATTCACAAAAGCCAAGCACTAGCTTCACAATATATTCAAGTCTTGGAATCCAATCAGGAAACATTGTTAGTTTAGCTTTCAAAGTGAGTGCGCTAATACAGGGTGGAGCTGATACAAAATGCAAGTCAAGGATTTCATCCTCAGTTATAGCAGTAATATTTAGAGATTCAAGGTTGGTCATCTCTTGTACAGCAGTACATAATGCATTTCCATATGTTCCCCGCACGCCTCTTATGCCTAACTTCCTTAATTGACTCAACTCATTGAGCTCTTGTATAAGATCTACTCCACCGCAACCTGCTTCCAAAAAATAAAGATTTTGCAAAGATTTCAAGCATCCAATAATACCCTTTTGCATTTGTGCCCCAGTTGTAAAGTTAAACATAGAATGCCCTTCATAATTTTTATGACAAACTGAAAGAATCCTTAGCTTTGTGAGCTTCTTTATCTCTATTGGTATCTCAACCACTTGAGTTTGCCTTAGATCCAATGTTTCTAAGTTCAGTAGGTTACCAATAGATCTAGGAAGAACCGTAACTTTTGTGTGACTTAGGTTCAAGTACTTTAGATTGAGAAGATTACCCAAGTTCTCAGGAACATAATTCAACAAAGAATTCTCAAAGTCAAGTACTTTTACAAACTTGAACTTGACAGATAAACTATCAATGAAATATTCAGGGAATTTTCTATTGTCAAAAACAAAGATAGCACGAATTCTTGAGTTACTATTGTTTCTCAACACATTAGAGAAAGTTGCTATAGAAAAGCGTCTGGTAATTCCAACTATGACTTGTTCACGATCTTCATGCATTATATGGCAGAAACTTAGATCTCTCATTTTTCTAGTGATTATATGACGCAACAAATCATGGACTTTACAACTTTTGACTCTCCCATTGAAGCCAACACTAGAAGCTTGAACCAAACTTGTTTGTATCAACTCTTTCAAGTACTCTTCAGCAACTTCCTCCAAAGTTTTTCCCTCATCGCACGTAACAAATCCTTCGGCTATCCATTGCCTAGTAAGTCTCTTACAATTGATGGTGCAGTGCTCCGGATAGATGCCAAAATACAACATGCATAATTTTAAATGACAAGGAAGATCATCATAACTCCGAGATAAACTCATTGTTAGGCGAGTGAAATGCACATTGCCATCTAATTCCATTAGATTTTGACTCACCTTTCTCCACTCAGGTATGAGTTTAGCTTTTGTTGACAAAATTTCACCAATGACCACAATTGCAAGTGGTAGCCCTCCACATTTTTGTACAATGTCCTTGGACATTTTCTCAAGATGTTCTGGACACTGCCCTCTAAATGTCTTGATGCAAAACAGTTTCCATGCTTCCTTTTGAGGCAAAGGTTGTAGGTTGTGAATATGAACAAGAAAATCTTTCTTAAAATATTCTGCTACATGCATCATTCTAGTGGTCACAATGATTCTACTTTCTAAATTATTTTTAGTCAAGGCATGTACAATCCCATCAGCAAAATCTTCTTTCCGAACATCATCAAACCACATTAAGTACCTCTTTGATTGAAGGTGTTCCCTCACATGAGTAGTCAATGTAATTTGACCCATCTTCTCCAGACCCTCTGGGATAGGCTCATTGCTATTCTCACAAAGCTTCTTTATCATATCAATCAACAATTCATCCGCAGTGTTGAATTGAGAAGCTAAGAAGTAAAAGCGACAATTAAAGCTGTTTTCCACCTCCTGTTTATTAAAAACATACTTGGCAAGAGTCGTTTTTCCGAGTCCTCCCATGCCAACAACAGAAACCAACATGGGCTCACTGGTTCTCCCCACCAAGAATCTAACCAATTCATCTCTTGGGGACTTAAACCCCACAACTTCTTCATTGAAATAAGGAGCAATTTCAGGGTCAGCAAATCTGGCTGCTTTGGTCCTTCTTTCAGATTGAAAATCAAAATCTGTACTTCTTCTTTTGATTCCTGCAACTGATGATTTGATGTCACGAATCTCGGAAGTAACATGATAAAGAGACTTCAGGGTTGGGATGTGAAAAATATTTTGGAGTAAGGCTATGAGTCCAGAATGGTGGTTGACTCTTTGTGCCACATTCATGTTATAGTAATCAATCACATCTTCTATGCGAAAAGATTCTTCTCTGAGCTGTTTAGTCCAAGCTTTTACTTCTCCACCTTCTTCAGCAGCCTTTGTGTCAGCATCCTTGAGCAAGGCTTGGACGCTCTCTAGTTCATTACTTATCTCTTTGATGTCTCTCCCAAACCCTGTCAACGATCTTCCTTCTTCTACTACAAATGGTAAGGATTGCTGCAAAACAAATGACACTGCAGTTTCTGCCATTTCATTTAATATTTCATCAGATTTGATATTGCAAATTTTGTTTAAGTGCCATGTTTTGATTCTTTGAAAGACGGACTAAAACATTTTTTTTATTTTTGTACTTTGTTTGGTGGAAAATTTCATCCCAGAAACAAACCTTTTTTTCTTAAAATACTGTCGGTGTGTCTTACATAGTTATAGCATTATTTTATAAGAAATAATATTGTACAGCTATTTTATTTTATGATAATTTTCTCTCTTATACTCACATTATGTTGTTACTTTCTCTCTCTTTTGCTTTGATATTTGTGTTATTACATACTTTTTTTTTTTTTTTGTATATTTTGATTGTCAAATAAGTTGTTGACAGTTAATAACTAACTGATGTTGATGTAACCATTAAGTTGTTGACTTAGATCAAAATGATGTCTTTTAAAAGCCCCAAGGTGTCAAAATGCTACGTTTAGTGGTCATAAATAATCATTTATAGTGTTATAAAGACAACTATTTACAACAACAAATGCCTTTTAGCACTATTAAACGACATTTATAGTGTTAGAATGATCATTTGTGACGATTAAACGTAACGTTTTGACACCCCCTCAGCTTTTAAAAGGCACCATTTTGAATACCAATAGTCACAGCTGCTTGTTGTTGCTGTTTTGTTTTTCCACCCGAGCTTATTAGTGCATCTTGCATAGGATTGTTGATTAATAATATTTGCCAATTCAAAATTAAAAAAAAATGAGAATGTAATAAATACTCATTTCGTCTCACAATAATTGTCTGTTTACCACTTTTTTTTTCTTCAAAATAATTATCACTTTAGAGTACCAATGCAGCATTTATTAATTACTTCACTAACTACAATTAATAAGAATGTTGTAGTAAACGCTATTAATTTTAGCATCAAAATTAACATAAATAATTATTTCCTTAATAATCGTGCATAAACCTTAAACGACTACTCCCTCCGTCCCTTATTAGATAACCTGTTTGACAATTTGCACTTTTGACCTGATATACTTTGACCATATTTTTCTACTAATATATAAAGATAAATATAAGATGTTGTTGGATTCGTCTCGATTAATATTTTCAAAATATTAAATTTTCATAATTTTTTCAAATAGATAATTAAAAATATTAAAGATAAAAAATTATGCATTAGGATGTATGTCTGAGCCAACTAAGCCATCTAATATGAGACAGAGGGAATACTCTCCTCGGTCCTATTTACAAGAAAAAGTTGACATTTTAGATACATCAAATGATTTATGTATCTAGTCAAGAATCTAAATCAAATACATAAATTATTCAATATATCTAAAAAGTCAATTGTTTTTTTTAAATAGGACCGAAGTAAATATCATTTAAACACGGAGGGAGAAATAAGATACTGACGTATTGAATGACGTAACGAGCAATCCTAAGGACAGTCACTCTCCATTTCACACTCTCTCAAATATTGGGCCACGTGTCCCACAACAGTTTTTTTAAAAATCTCAGTCACTTGTTTACGGGCTCTCCAAGTTTACTACTTTGTTTTTTTTTTCTTTTTCTTTTTGATTAAGTGCAAATCAAAGGCCTTTGATAAACTATTTCCAGGCCAAAGTGTCTGAAATCTTTGGCGCCATATTCAAGTAATCCATAGCTGATTGCACAATTCAAACACACCAGAAAGAAAGAAGGAACAGGTTTGGGAGTATTTGGAGTGTTGTGACTGAGATCTAATCTCCAAATCATGTTTGTGTGACATTACAGCAAGATGAAACCGTTGAATATTTGGATTTACTTTAATTAATTATTAAAATATAAATGTATTATATAGTATTAAATATTTAATGTTATTGTACTTAGTATTTATATTGGACTTATTATGAACGAATCGTGATGGGTTGAACCGTTTTTATTAGTCGGTCCATTTGAGAGGTCATTGCCTCCAATGATGAGTATATAAGCTAACTATCCCATTAGGTTAGCCATTCTGAAAACTGAAAGAACGCTCAATCAATAAGGTAGCAGAAGAGCTCTCAAAACCTAATTTTCTCAAGTCACCACAAGTTTCCATGAATTCTTCTTCAACCATTCAAGATACACAATTATGATGTCAAACTGTTTAATAACATGCTATATTTCATATCTGTAAAATTGTTCATCAATTAAAACGCTTGAGAAACTCCATACCCACTTTCAACTTTTAGCACCCAAATCAACCCATTAACAAAAACTAAAAATTAAATCTTTTTTTTTTCCTTCAAATTTCACAAAGGGCGAAATCAAATTATTCCAAACAATAAAAATTTTACAATAACGATTCACTTCCCCTTGTCTCCAATAAATTCAGACCATTTTCAAGAATATTTTTTGAAACAAAAAAAAAACCTATGTACACTCCCGATACCAGAAAAGGAAAAACAAAAGCACCACAACACAACTACCGAAATTACGAGGACATACGATGAGATTTAAAAGCCAATGGGTAAGGTGTGCAGATAAAATGAATTAATAAAAAAAATAATTTAAGAAATGGCTTAAGATGAGCTTCTTCGTCTATTTATTTAAGATGCGTTTGTTTCAAGTTATATTTGTTGATTCTCGGAAATAAAATGATAGGAATATATATGCTTATGTTTATTACAAGTTTACCAAAAAAAAAAAAGATGTGAATAAAGTTCCCAAGATGGGAGTAAATTCATAAATAGTTACCTTAGAATAAAATTCTCGTCTTTATATTTTAAGGAAAGTTATTCCTAAAAATAAATTTGATAAACTTAAAACAAACACACCCCAAAGACAACAATGAAGATGTTTCAAAGATCTACTACTTCATCCACTGCAACGTAATAGTGGGAACAATTTCGAGATTATAATAATTAAATTAAAATAAAAACATTAATTATCTTTTGAACCTGTTCAACCGGTTACCCAAATGGAGATTGTAAAAGTGAGGGTAGCACTTCGGTAGGCACTTGTTATTAAAAGTGTCTGTCTTTTTCTAACTCTTCTAAAGTAACTTGCAGATCTAAATTTTTTTCTTGAGTCATTCAATACGTCAGAAATTGAAAAAAAATTCTTGCTCCGTTTTCCACTGCAATTTCTTTTTTTTTCTTTGAGAATCAACAATGGCAGAAATTGCAGTGTCATCTGTTTTGCAACAGCTCTGCCAGTTTGTTGAAGAAAACGGAGCATTCGTGACAGGAGTTGAGAGAGACTTCATTGATATCAAAGATGAACTTGAGAGCATCCAAGCCTTGGTCAAGGATGCTGAGACAAAGGCCGCTGATGAAGGAGCCAACCAAGGAATCAAAACATGGTTGAAGCAGGTAAGAGAAGTATCTTATCAAATAGATGATGTAATCGACGAGTATAACACGTGGATGGCACAAAAGATGAACCGTTCTATATTCAGAGCAACACTCCAAAAGATTCCTGGTTTGATCAGACTCATGACTCCACTCCACCGGATTGGTTCTCAGATACGAGATATCAAGTCATCACTTGGTAAAATCAAAGACATAAGTCAATTTTATGGTAAACCTGAAAGGGGATCAGAAAGCTATAGAGGAACTAAAGCTCCTAGAATTGATGAACCTCGAATGGCTTCTCTATTCATAGAAGAGACTCAAGTTGTTGGGTTTGAGTCTCCAAGAGATGAATTGGTTAGTTATTTGTTGGAGGGAACCGGTGATCTCATGTTGATTTCTATTGTTGGCATGGGAGGACTTGGGAAAACTACTCTTGCTAAGCTTGTTTATGATAACCATTTGGTGAAAAAGCACTTTGATTGTCGCTCTTTTATAACTGTTTCTCAATCCTACACTATGACGGAGTTGCTTACTGAAATGATAAGGAAGTTGTGCAAGGGTAACAATGAGCCTATTCCCAAGTCTCTATGGAAGATGGATAACAACACATTGATTACTCACGTGAGACAACATCTTCAATCAAAGAGGTACTTGCTTTTGTTTGATGATGTTTGGAATGAAGCATTTTCTGATGAAATTGAACATGCTTTAATTAGTAATAACAAAGGAAGTAGAATCATCATAACCACTAGAAAAATGAATATAGCAGAATATTTTAAGAAATCTTTTTCTGTTCATGTTAATGTTCACGAGCTACAGCCTTTGACTCCTGACAAAGCATGGGAACTTTTTTGCAACAAGGTATTTAGAGGACAATGTCCAATAGAACTTGAGGACATGACCATGGAAATTGTTCAAAAATGTGGAGGACTACCATTGGCAATTGTGGCCATTGGAGGTCTTTTGTCAACAAAAGCTAAAACCATGTTTGAGTGGAGAAAGGTGAGTCAAAATCTAAGGATGGAGTTTGAGCACAACGTGCACCTGAATAGTCTAACACATATTTTATCTCTTAGTTACGATGATTTGCCTTACCATTTGAAATCATGCATGCTATATTTTGGTATATATCCTGAGGACTACGTAATCAATCGGAAGAGACTTACTCGGCAATGGATGGCTGAAGGGTTTGTTAAGAATGAGGAGATAAGACCATTGGAGGAAGTTGCTGAAGATTACCTGACAGAGTTGGTACAGAGAAGTTTGGTTCAGGTTTCCAGAGTTGGCTTTGATGGGAAAATCAAAAGTTGTCAAGTCCATGCTTTGTTTCGCGAGGTGATCATCAGAAAAATGAGAGATTTAAACTTTTGCCATTTAATGCATAAAGATGATGAACAACACATGGTTGGGATAACTAGGCGCGTTTCTATAGCATCCATCCCCAACAATGACTTGCGAAACACTAGCAACTCTGGCATTCGTGCTATTTTTGTTTTTGACAGAGATGAATTTCGTAAGCAGTTCATAGATGGATTATCTGCCAAGTTCAAGCTTTTGAAAGTACTTGATTTTCAGAATTCTTTGTTGAATTATATTCCTGATAACTTGGGAAATCTTTTCCTCCTAAGGTACTTGAACCTGAGTCATACAAAAGTTACGGTACTTCCGAAATCCATTGGTAATCTAGTCAACTTAGAAACATTGGATCTAAGGCAAACTAAAGTGCATGAATTGCCAAAAGAGATAAACAAGCTCACAAAGCTAAGGCTTCTTCCGGTTTATTATAGAAAATATGAAGGGCATTACTCTATCTTGAACTTTACAGATGGTGTGAAAATGCAAGAGGGTATCGGATGTTTGATATCTTTACAAAAGCTTTACTTTTTGGAAGCCGATCATGGTGGAATAGACCTTATCGAAGAGTTCAAAAAGTTGAAACAGTTGAGGAAGTTAGGTATAAGGCGTGTGCGGAGTGAATATGGTAATGCATTATGTGATACAATACAACAGATGAACCATCTTGAATCTCTGAATATTACTGCTATAGCTGAAGATGAAATTCTTGACTTGGATTTTATATCAACACCACCTAATCTTAAAGTGCTCAACTTGAAAGCTAGACTAACAAAGTTGCCTAATTGGATTCCAAAACTCCAATATCTTGTGAAGTTAAGGCTTGGCTTATCTAACTTTGAACATGATCCGCTAGACTCTTTGAAGAACTTGCCAAATTTATTGAGGTTGAATCTGTGGGATGATGCATTTTCTGGCGATAGTTTGCATTTTCAAGTTGGAGGGTTTCTTAAGCTTAAGGAACTTGATCTCACTAGATTAAATAGGCTAAGTTCTGTATCTATTGACGAAGAAGCTTTACTTTGTCTTGAACACTTCAGATTTAAAAACAACTCTCAATTGAAGGTTTTACCCCATGACCTCCAAAACTTGGAAAACCTTCAATTCCTTGGATTTGCTGAAATGCCTGTTGAATTAGTTGATAGCATTGATCCAGAGAAAGGTGGAACATGCCATTGGATTATCAATCATATTCCTCATGTACAAATTCGTCAGAATACAGGATCAAGATTTCATGACTATAAGTTGTACCGCATTCCTACTCAAATCAATATCTGAAATATCAAGGTACCCATTTCTGATTGGTTTTTTTTGACGAGCTCTATTTCTGATTTTCGTATGTATAAATTTTGTATTTCTGTAACTTGTCAAATTATTGCGTCTGATGTTTATATTTTATATTTTATTATGTATGATGTTTGTATTATGTATTGATGTCTGATACTTGCTAAGTTCAATCAGCTCTTTCATAAATCATGTAACAAGATTATTTATTCAGCATTGGTAAATTAAGGTCACAAGACCATTTAGCTTGTTATGTTACTTGTATCATGCTCAATATTGACAGTTTCTTATGTTCATGTGAACAGATTCACATTCTCCATGCTGCAGCTCACAAGAAGATGCACTTTGTCTCTTCATTCCTTCTTTGGTGTGCTTGATTGGCCCAATAAATCATTTCCTTGAATTGAACTTTTATACTACGTATCAAGGAATGTGTACTCTATTATTTGACAATTTGTTTTGGCTTTCTTTTTCTGTTTTTATCATTTGTGGTGTTGTTTATTATTGGTTGTGGTGTGGATGTTTTTCTACAAACCAGTATAATAGATTTCAATTTGCATGGAAGGAAGATAGATTCAATTTCCTTACTATTATTTACTGGATGCGTTGCACTGATGATGTCTACATATTGCATATAATTATTGTATAGACAATCATTTTTTACAAAAATCAAAACATATAGACTTCCATACAATAATGATACTTAGTTTCATGCCTAACAGGACTGTGAACTTCACATGGTAAAATTTTATTATTGATCTCAACTCATTTCTCCTAATCTATCACCACCTACCATTAATATTGATCTCAACTTATTTCTCCTAACATGATCGTGAACTTCATATGGAAAGACGGGCACGAGTGCCCGTCTTTTCACTAGTGATACATAAACAAAAGTTGTTTGCCTTTCTAGCTTTCACAAAAACTCTTCACTCTACCTCATCGTGTTAGTGCCATAGAAGTATATGCCGATAGCAATTCTAGATTTTAATGAAAATTTGTTATAACATTAGCTTGTTAATCTTATATTTACAACTAACTACTACTGTTCTACAGATACAATATGAATTGTGAAATATTAACTAGTTGAATGCAATCAAACGAACAACTTGTGTAGTAAGAAAAAGGCTGGTTCCAATGAATGTTATCAATTATTCACTGTCACACTCTATGCAATTCATTATCTTAGTAAATTAATCTCAGTCGGTTACTATTTTTCCAAGTTCTATGCAACAATTGATAGAGTCTATTCTTCCTCTGTATAATCATCTATGGGAATGGAATAAACACGTTGAACATAATAAATTTATCTTCTAACATTATTCTCTTTTATCTCATAGAACTCTTCCATCGAGCTTCATTCAAATCATGTAGCTCCTGGTTGTAGACCAAGGGTTATTATCAGTTAAATCAGTATTATTCCGAATAACGCTTTCAATTCATATCACCCTGTCATCCGGACCATGACTACAACCCGCTCGCAATCTGTTACCGCCCTAGAAAAAAAGGTTGATGACCGTCACACCAACCTACAACTCTGATTGGACCAACTTGCGTCAATAGGTTTCACATATCTTCTACTATATAACACGAATTTCTGCACAATACGAATTCCTGCACAATACGTTTCAGGTTATATTATCTGAAAATGACCAGTACCTAGAAAAAAAGATGCAAATTTAAAGACCAAATGTTTGAAGATATGTGAACTAACCCTTGGTTTCGTGGTGAAAAATGTCTTAAAACAATGTATTGAGCAACTTGACTTCAAGAACGACACAATGTAGGGACAACGGAGAAATGAGGGAAGAAGTATGAGGTTGCCTTGTATATTGGTATGTTTCAGATTATAAAACTTAAAGTGTATTTTTAAGTTTGAGATTAAATAATTTTAATAGGGGTAAAATTGAGAAAATATGGAGGGTGTGCGAGAGGCTTGGAGGGTGGAAAAATAAATTCTCTTAAACAATCAATAAATGAATAAACATGGCCTTGTGGGCCAATATTTCTTGTAACGACTAAAGTAGGAGATTATTACTTCATAGACTCCCCCCCATTATATATCTGTACCTCACCTCAATCACATGATATTTCAAAATACCCTTAATTTTAACGTAGTAAGAGCATATTTTTTTTTCTTCAAAAGACTAAAAGAACAAAAAAAAAATAATGTTAAAATTTCCAGATGCTCCTGTCTTTCTGGATAGAGAATAAGAACCTATTTTTTTGCTTATGTTTTAAATCACTCATTGGAGGGTGCCAACTTTTACCTATTGGTAAACAAAATATTCTCTAACAATCTTGTGAAAGGAGCTATGTTATTAGCAAGTAACATATTACGTTGATGACTCCAACTTTATCCAACTAAATGACTCTTCAAATTACAGCATCTCTCTTCAAGAATATATGCGGAGACTAATCCCTCGAGCCTTGTGGGACTCAAATGAGTGGCAAACTCTCCTAAAAGTTTTAACGCTATTGCATGCCTAAAGCTGGATTCGAACCCATAATCTTGGTTAAGCTAGAAGAGACCCGTGCTCTCATCTAAGCGCTCTTGGGTGAGACAGTTGACATAGATTAGCTACCTTGTTGTTTGATTGATGAGAGGAACATTGAGGCTAAATATAAATTTAGGTAGGTGTTGCTAGATAAGAAGTTAGCTACCCTTTTGTAAATGTCATACCATATGAAGTGCAAAATCCTATTAGGTATGAAGTTAAATATCAGCACTATTTTAAGTTTATAAAAGTTAATGGTTTACTTAATCAATCATAGCAAATTGAAATATCCATAGAAGTGTCCATTCTAATGTTTGTAGAAAAACATCTACACCACAAATTACAGAAAACAGAAAAAGGAAGCAAAAACCATATTTTAAATTAATAGAGTACACATTCTTTGATTATGTAGTAGATGAGTTCAATTCAAGGAACCAATTTATTGGGCAGCACACCATAGAAGGAATGAAGAGACAAAGATCATCTTTTTTCTGAGCTGCTACATGGAAAATTTGTATCTGTTCAAATAGACACAGGGAACCATCAAAATTATGCATGATATAATCAACATTCAATATAACAAGAAAGACTAATTTTCTTAGGATATTTGTGCATGCATTACAACATAGTTTTACTTGAAATCAAGAAAGATGCAAACATTCATGTTAAGGGAAGACTGATGCATGAAATGATAAACACAGTTAGAAAAAATATGTACTTTGGTTAGAGTGGTAATGTAATTTAAAACATTAACAAGAGAAGCCTAGCATTCTAAGAGGAAAGAGTACCTTGATATTTCAGGCATTGGATAGAGTAGGAATAGGGTACAGCTCATAGTCATGAAATCTTGATCCGACTTTCTGACGAATGAGTACTAGAGGAATATGCTTGATTACTGAATGGAATTCTCCACCTTTGTGTGGATCAATGCTTTCAACCAATTCAGACGGCATATCAGCAAATCCGAGGAATTGAAGGTTTTCCAAGTGTTTAAGGTCTTGTGGAACCATCTTCAACTGAGGGTTATTGTTGAATCTGAAATGATCAAGACCAAGTAAAGCACCCTTCTCTATAGTGATTGAACTTAGTTTATTCAATCTAGTGAGATCAAGTTCCTTAAGCTTAAGAAACCCTCCAACTTGAAAATGCAAACTATCACCAGAAAATGCATCATCCCACAGATTCAACCTCAATAAATTTGGCAAGTTCTTCAAAGAGTCTAGTGGATCATGTTCAAAGTTAGATAAGCCAAGCCTTAACTTCACAAGATATTGGAGTTTTGGAATCCAATTAGGCAACTTTGTTAGTCTACCTTTCAAGTTGAGCACTTTAAGATTAGGTGGTGTTGATATAAAATCCAAGTCAAGAATTTCATCCTCAGCTATAGCAGTAATATTCAGAGATTCAAGATGGTTCATCTGTTGTATTGTATCACATAATGCATTACCATATTCACTCCGCACACGCCTTATACCTAACTTCCTCAACTGTTTCAACTTTTTGAGCTCTTCGATAAGGTCTATTCCACCATGATCGGCTTCCAAAAAGTAAAGCTTTTGTAAAGATATCAAACATCCGATACCTTTTTGCATTTTCACACCATCTGTAAAGTTCAGCATGGAATAATGCCCTTCATATTTTCTATAATAAACCGGAAGAAGTCTCAGCTTTGTGAGCTTCTTCATCTCTTTTGGTAATTCACGCACTTGAGTTTGCCTTAAATCCAAGGTTTCTAAATTCAGTAGCTTACCAATGGATCTAGGAATAACCTTAACTTTCGTATGACTCAGGTTCAAGTACGTTAGGTGGAAAAGGTTCCCCAAGTTAACAGGAACGTAATTCAACCGAGATTTCTCAAAATCAAGTACTTTCAAAAGCTTGAACTTGGAAATTAACCCGTCCATTAAATGTTCATCCAATTCTCCTTTTTCAAAAACAAATACAGCGCGAATTCCTGAGTTACCAGTACTGGTCAACACATTGTTTGCGTTAGCTGCTATAGAGAAGCGTCTAACTGTTCCATCTATGGTTTGTTCATGACCTTCATGCATCAAATGGCAAAAGCTTGAATCTTTCACTTTTCTGATGATCACTTCGCGTATCAAATCATGAACTTGACAACTTTTCACTTTCCCATCAAAACCATCTTTGGAAACTTGAACCAAACTTCTACTTATCAACTTTGTCACGTACTCTTCTGCAACTTCCTCCAATGGTCTTGTGTACTCATTCTTAACAAACCCTTCAGCCATCCATTGTCGAGTAAGTCTTTTGCGTTTGATTACATAGTCCTCAGGATATATACCAAAATATAGCATACATGATTTCAAATGGTAAGGCAAATCATCATAACTAAGGGATAATATCCTCATTAGACCAGTTAGATGTGTATTGTTCTCTAACTCTATTCTCAGATATTTTCTCACCTTTTCCCACTCAAAAATTGTTTTAGATTTTGTTGATAAAAGACCACCAATGGCCACAATTGCCAGTGGTAGTCCTCCACATTTTTGAACAATTTCCTCGGACATTTTCTCAAGATCTTTCGGACACAGATTTTCAGGCTCAGATCTAAATGCCTTTCTGCAGAACAGTTCCCTAGCTTTCATTGAAGACAAAGGTTGTAGCTTGTGAATATGAACATGAAAAGATTTCCTAAAATATTCAGCTACTTGCATTGTTCTAGTGGTGACAATGATTCTACTACCTTTCTTATTCTTAGACATAGCATTTACAATCTCATCACAAAAATTTTCTTTCCAAACATCATCAAAAAACACTAAGTACCTTTTTGATTCAAGGTATTCTCTCACTTGAGCAATCAATGTAATGCCATCCATCTCCTGCAGACCCTTTGGTGTAGGCTCATTGCTGTCCTTGCAAAACTTCTTTACCATATCAATCAACAACTCTTTCATATCATACGATTGAGAAACTGTGATGAAACATCGACAGTCAAAGTGCTTTTTCACAAGCTTGTTATCAAAAACATGCTTAGAAAGAGTTGTTTTTCCTAGTCCTCCCATACCAACCACAGAAACCAACATGAGCTCATTGGTTCCCTCTGCCAAACAACTAACCAATTCATCTCTTGGCAACTCAAATCCCACAACTTGGTTCTCTTCAATGAAATGCGAAGCCATTCTAAGATCACCAAAACTTTCATTTCCAGTAATCCCTCTAGAGCTTCCTGGTCCATTTTCAACCATAAACTTATACCTCACACTTCTTTCTTTGATTTCAACAACAGAAGTCTTGATGTTTTTCATATCAGAAGCAATCTTATGTCTTTGTTTCATGGTTTTGATAACTTGAGCTATCTTTTTGATTGGAGCTATGCATCCAGAATAGTTCTCCCTTTGTACCAAATACATGCTATAGCAATCAATCACATCTTCTATGCGAAAAGACGCTTCTCTTAGCTGCTTCACCCATGTTTTAACTCCTTCAGCAGATCCTCCTTCTCCTTCATCAGCAGCCCTTGCATCTGCATCCTTTAGAAAAGCTTTGATGCTCTCAAGTTCATCTTTGATCTCTTGAAAGTCTCCATGTACACCTGTAAGCAAAGTTGCTTCTTTTTCTGCAAGATTGCAGAGTTTCTCTAAAACAAATGATACTGTTGTTTCTGCCATTTCAATTCTTTGTTACTTTTAGACAGATTTGCTTTTGCAAGCAAATCAAGTTTTGTTTTTGTGCTTTGCTTTTTCTGTATCATAGGGTTGAGTGTACAAGAAACTATTTTTTATTCTTGTGTTGACTGTTGAGACAATTATTTTCAACTTGGTGTGCAACACGCAGTTACGCTTTCAGAACAAGTTGGGGCCCATATACTTTATAATATATGTCCAATGAAAAACCGACATTTTTTAGATTAGGCGTATTATGGTGTCAAACACGTGGAATATTCAACACCGACGCGATACAACATATATTAACTGTCTCGGCGTGTCAGTGTCCATGTCGTGTTGATGTCCATGTCTATATCCGTGCTTTATAGTTTATAACTAATTATATTTTCGACGTCTTTTTAACAAAAAAAATTCAAAAGTGCAAGATAATTATTAATTTCAAGAGTCTATTTTCTTCATTTTTTTTTAATAAAAAACTAACACAAACCTTATGAAAATAGAAAATAGAAAACGTTTTCACAAATAAACAAAATTACAATTATACATACTTGCTTCATCTTCTTTGGAAGCATTTTTTTTATACATCAACGTTCTCATAAATTCTCTTTTACATGAATACGTGTTCAACTCTTACTACTCACCTTTGAAGATACTTCTTATAAAAATTCTTTTTAGTATTAAGTAAGAGCATATTTAAAGAAAAACACTTCTATTCCTTGTCATGATTTTAACATTGGACTATTTTTTACGTGGCTGTCACTACTTTTTCCGAGAAAATATAAAGCTAATTTACTCTCTCTAATTATAAGATTATTTATAAAAAAAATATTTGTCTTTAAATATAAGATAATATATAAAAATCTCTCGATATATTTATTATTCTTTTTTCAATTATACCTTTTATTAATACTAATAATTATCCTTTTTTTGTAACAAAAAATAAATAAAACACTAACAATTGTCTTGAAATATTATAACATTTAACGCATTTATATATAAAAGAAAATTTAATAAGTTATATATTTTTCAAACAAATTTATTACTTTAATAACTTTCTTTAATATTTGGGGTTATTTTTGTGAAAACATTTTATACTAAAATGCGGAGGGAGTACAAAGGATAAAAAAGTGGTGATGTGAGAAAGTAGATATGTAGGATAAAAATAGCATATGCCACATGGGACCATTTGCACGATCTGACTTAAGTGGCTCTAATCTCTAGCATTGAGATGTCCATAGCTTCCATGACACTTCATCAACATCCAAAATATCAATTATTTGACAATGAGTATAAAAATAAATAATTTATAATTAATGATGTAACTATATGAAAAAGAAATAAGTAATTAAAAAATAAAATAGTATTTATACAGCATAAGTATATGGTGTTGGATAACCAAAAAGTTGTCGAGATAACATTTTCTTATCGTATTAATTATGAATATATTTAGAAAAAATTAAAAAATATAGAAAATAGTTAAAAATAAACTTTATATTTAAGGAAAATATTTTTCCCAAAAGGGATCTCTATTTTGGGGCAATGGTAGAATTTGTGTTCACTTTTAAGAGAGACAATATGTGATGAAAGAAACACAAATGATTTTGTACTAAGAAAAAAACACAAATGAATTTCATATATTTGAATATTTTGTAGTAGAACAATTTTAGCATCTAGAGTTGAGTTCATACAAGAACCAATGTTTTCTTGTTGAGTGGAGACAAATACAATTATTTCAATTTTGTCGGCTCTACTTTAAGCAGAACAAGTGGATATGTATGACAACTATGTACTTTATGAAGATATAGATACAACTTTTTTGACAATAATATTATTTGCTTAATCTATGTGTTTTTTAAAGGCTTTCCTTTATCTAAATATGACCAGATATTATTGAACCATGATATTTGAACTCTATTTTATTTATTTATTTATTTTTTAGGAAGGACTCTATTTTATTTTATAAAGGAGATCAAAATTGAGAATTTTGGATGGAAATTGAGTGAGTTTTCGAGAGGAACTAAAATTATGAATTTGTTGAGTAGCTTTGAATTCATGTTTATAAAGTAGAATAAGAAGAAATTAATGTGGATCGTGTGTTTAAGATGATAAATAACATAGTGTGCTTAGTTATCCTTCTTTGTTGTGAAATGTGAACTTGAAACGACAATGTTTCTTAAGGTGATAGATGTTGATGATGATTATGATATTGATTGCTTGGGTGAATTTAATTTGGTAATTTGGTGACGACTTTTGTTGAATTATGACTTGTTGATTGTGTGAATTGTAAAACTTGATAATGCATATGGTGTTGATTTATGAAGAATGTAATTGGAGGTTTACTTTTATATTGCTTTGGTGATTATATAGTTGGTGTTAAGTGCATTGTCTAGTCTTACTTGAAGTCCATGCATCATAGTCATATCGAGTCATATGTGAAATGTAAAAGAAGGTGTACTTTTACATAGGTGAAATACGTAAAAGGATGTGTACTTTTACATAGGTGAAATACATAAGTGGATGTGTACTCTTACGTGGGTGTGGATTCAATACGATAAGATTATCTCTGGAATTCAATGGTACCACATGCATCTAGAAGAGTCTAGAACATTGCATCCATTTGTTAGTTGGTGAGTCGTGTCATAATCGAATAAGTGTCTTGGGGAATATGTGATTGGTGAACCTTGGTGATTTATGTGCATTGGTGAACTTGGTGAATTGTGTACTTGATGATGTTTTGTTATTTTTTGTGATACTTGTACAGTTGGTGATTTTAAGTGATGATGTTTATTTTGGTGAAAAATAATGAAGTGTGAATTATATGTATGTGATTTGATGATCTCCTTGGTGACGATGATTTCCTTGCCTATAATTTGAAATGATGAAGTGTAATGATTGAGTTGATTAGGCAAGAGCTTATGTGATACATAAGATTGATGTGAATTAGATGATTTGTATGCATTAGGGAAGGTATGTGCTCTATGTGAAATGAATAATGTTTCATGTATGCTTATACTTCCTAAATGATAAGTGTTGAAGCAAAAATCTTTTTGATGAATGTTTTAATGATAACAAACCTCGTGGAATAAATAATAAGTTTTATGAATGGTGATCTACTGATGGTTGCACTTGAGTTTTTGTTAAAAGAATAGGAATCACATAAGTGGATGAGCTAGAACCCACTCACATCAATAAGTGCATTATATCTACTAAACAATGAAAGAATGAGTATATCATCAATTGAATATCATATCTCCATGAAGATTCATAGCTCAAGAATCATGATGGAAGAACTTGAATCACAATGGAAGAACTTACATCATAAGCTACACAAGAATGTGCTTGAAGTTATGGGACAAAACTCACATTGAGTTTTATGTTATATGATTTGAAGATCCTCCATGGGTAATGAACTAACAATGAGTTCAGAAAGTTAGTTCTGAATGTTGCTCAGAATGTTTAAGCAGAGTTCAGAAGGTTGTTCTTATACAAAACCAGAATCTCAAGAACATTATCAAGAACATGCAAGGTACACGTGACATGAATAAATGTCCAGTAAAGTACATTGGCATTGATCAATCAAGCAATAAAGGCATTTACAAGATTAATGTCAAAAAGGATATTCAATGTTCATTCAAGACTATGAACACTTGCAGTACTAAGAATATTCCAAAGAGAATATCATCCTAGATGTTACAATCACTGCTCTTCATTGTTATTTCACTATTAGGATTTGATTACATCAAATGATAGTCTTACAAATCATTCTAAGTGAAACAAATGAACATTCTGATGATCGGAATGTTCAGCTCTGCACATACTTTAACTGTGAACATTATAGTAGGTAAAAAGCAAAAGTAAAAGCAAAAGCAAAAGGCAAGCTCAAAGTATGATTCAATTAGAATTAGACACATAAGGGAGCAGGAACTGTTTAGTATCAGAAAATCCCTTAAAGCATGAGCCTGAAGATTGCAAATCCACTACTCTCTCTCCTGCACACAATCCAATGCAGATCTGGAGCAACTTTATCCAACTTTATCCAGCCACATTCTGATGTATGTGGAAAAGTTAATACTTATGGATATTGCCGAGAAAATCATATGAAACGCATATGACAAGCCCATAAACTCATGTGTTCATTCATACATGATGAACCTAGATGAAGATCATGATGAACAACAACTTTCTGATGTTCATCCTGAAGAACACAACAACATTTTGATGTTCATCCTATGATCCGAATGTTTACCCAGAATTTCAAGTAAAAGCTTGTGGGGTCCATGACACATGGCATAACACCATTGGACACCCTACAACGGCTATATGAGCCCAAAAACTCTATAAATACAGATCAAAGGCTCAACATTACTTGCACCATTGCAAAACATACAAGAAAACAACTAAGATTGTTTGAAGCTTTAGCATCTGAAATTTGTCATCACAAAGATTCCAAGAAGTATTTTTTAGTGTAAATCAATTCTCTTTCTCTTATCTTTTCAAAGATAAACTCCTTCCTCCATTCTTCTCCTCTTGTTTGTTTTCAAACATTCAAAACTCCATACAAATTGTAAACAAAGTCTCATCTAGCTTTAGGGGTATTAAAGTGTTAGTTTGAGAAAAGGTTGTAAAAGTCTAAGTGGGTAACTTAGTAAGAAGGTGCAAGCCTGCTGAGGCTTAGAGAATACAGTTGTTGAAATTGTTCAGTTGAACAAGATTGTAAAGTGCAGGATTTGAGAGGTTATCTCAAGGATCATAGTGGAAACTCTCATAAGATTGTGAGGAGTGGACTAACCCACCTTGGGTGAACCACTATAAATTTATGTGTGTTCTTCTTCTCTTCGTTATACTTTTTTTTTACAGTATACACCACACACACAAACACATTTATCTGTTTAAACTGTTTTCGCATAAACACTTCAGAACGTTCCGAAGTCAGTTTACTAACTTAACCATTCTATGTCCAAACTTGAGAATCAGTTTTAAGGTACAAGTTTAATTTTAAAAGGGTCACAATTCAAACCCCCCTTCCTTGTGACTATTATTTTCACTTCAATTGGCATCAGAGTGTGCCTCTATGGTTTGAGCACTTAACAGTGTATGAGGAAAAGATCCAGAAAGAAGTGATGCCAAAACCTGTAAATCAAAATGCATGTCACATATGCAACAACATGGGATATTTCAAATCTAAATGCCCTCTGAAAAAGAAAATGCAAATATGGCAACCGGAGATGATTTTGAAGAAAAAGAAGAAGTCAGAATATGAGTAAAGACAAACACAAAATGTGAAGAGGTAAGAAATTCGAACCCTTATCTTTTATATAAAGTGTTTAATAGTATCTCATATGACTCATGCATTTTATCTTAAAAGTATGAACTTTTAAATAATAAATTTTCTTGTATAAAAAAAGAAAATGTGAAACTACTATTCTTGAATGATATATATCTTAAAACCATTCAAAAATTTTAGCACTCTCATTTTAAAATATTTGAGAAACATAAGATCCTCAATGAGCAAAAATTTGTAAGATTTAGAAAAGTCTGAATTTTTGAAACAAAATGTTATTTTTTTGAAAAAGGATATAACCAACTTTCTAAAGTTTGTTAAGACTTTTAAAAAAGCTGGTTTAGGATTCAGAACCTATCACCAAACAAAAGTGAGAAGGTGAATGAAACATGTTCATTTTGAAAAAGAATTTAACATTCTGAACCTGTATGTTTTTTTTTTATATAAAAAGAAACTTGAGAAAAATCCTCATTTCAAAAAGAGATTTTATCCTAAATTAGAATAATCTCAAAAGGTTGAGATTGGTAAAATATAATTTTCTTATTTCAACAAATTTGATCATCTTAAATCAGAATGTGGTCATAAGAAAGAATATTTCAAGAAGAGAAACACTAACCTCCAAGGACCCAAAGTAATATGGGTACCAAAAGCTTTACTAATTTGTGATGCAGGAATGTCTTCTAAATTTCTAGGAAAAACTTGATTCATGGACAAATTATGTTCAAGAAATATGTGGAGATCAAAATGATGAAGATTCAGAAACTTCTGAAGATGATGTTGAGTTGTTCTAGAACAATGGAACAATTTAAAATGAGTTCAAGTCAAAGAACCAAAACTTAATTATTTGCACACCTCTAATAAGCTATCATCTGGGATCACCTAAACAGGAACCACAATCTATTCTAGAATACACCAAACCTGATTATGATTCCATAAATCTCAAGATGTCCCTAAAATCCTCCATAACATGATTAAATACACTTTACTCCCTAGATGTGGAACCTTTGATGCTGATACTGATTTATGTATCATGTATCATCTCATGACCAAAACAAAACTCGACCTCTGCTTCATAATCCTTCAATACATGATTGATTCTTGTTTGGCTGTCAAATAAAAAGTTGTTGAGTTGTCATATGGGATCCATATGACTCCCATCTTTAAGGTTGCACAAGTATCCCTAGAAGGTGAAGAAAGTAAATACACCTTCATGAAATTCACAACCAAAACCTTAGGATAACTTCACATCACCACTTCAAACATGCCAACTCCAACTTCAAGAACATCTGGATTTGTGAAAAAACATGCAGATTAGAAAGTTCAAAAAACTAGGAAGAAAAGATGAGTTGATAAGGTTAGAAACATATCCAGCATTCAGAAGGAAGAAGGAGATGAATCTCTTGAAAATATGGAAGATGATGAAGCTCATTCTCTTCCAGCCCTGGAGTTGTTTCAACAAGTTGCTGAGCTTGCAAGAAAAGCAGTTCAGAATGTTGCTGGTGAGAATGAAGAACAACTTCAGAAAAAGATGAAGTTGTTAAAGAAGAAATTACACAAGATGAGGCTGTCACTCAAATGGAAGATGATGAGATACCTCAAGAGGCTCATATGGTTGCTGGAATCACTGAAGAAGACAGTCAAAAGATTGACTCGGTTGGTGATGTATCTCTCCAAAAAGAAGAAGAAAATGTTGCTGAAAAGGAACATCAGAAGGTTGACACTCCTCAGAATGTTGAAGAAAACCTTTTTAACCAAGATCAGAGAGTTGCAGAAAATATTGAGCAAGTTGCTCAAGAAGTTGATGAAGATACTCAGGAAGTTGCAGAAATATTGGCTTCTAAGATGATGATCAAATGGAATTTTCAACTGGTTTTGATCTCAACATAGAAGATCTAAACTCATGCTTCAATACTGATGTGTTTCAAGATGCTCATGAAACAGTTCAGATTGTTCAAGAAACATCTGAAACTGAAGATCAGAATGCTCGTGAATCTGCATATCATAATGTTCAGGAAAATGCTCCTGATGCTGAAGCTACTCAATCAAAAAAATTGAAAGCTTCAAAGTTTAGTCCTCTATTTTCAAGCAAGGTATAAACAATCTACTTTGAGAAAATTGGTCAGCAAGAGCTATTACTCAAAGAAGATTCAATAACTTTGGAAGATTAAAGAATGTTGGATCAAACATCAAGGACCTTATTGTCATAAGAACTGGACTCATATGATGCAAATAAGAGAATGATTTTTGCAAGCTCAAGATTGAAGATGGTTTGATCAAAAGACTTGTCAAAAACAACAAGGAGAAAAACAAGTCTTCCAATATCAAGTATCTACCTAAGATTCTAAACAGTCTCTGCATTCACTTGCTACAATGAGTGGAAGTGTTTGAGAATGTCATTAATGTTGATCATATATCATGTTCTCAACAGATTGTCTTTCAATCTCAACTATATGATTGAAGAACAAGAATACTTCTCATATTCTATATGAATTGGCTTTCACACTCACATTCAAGCATTTTAAGATGCTTCTGAAAAAAATGAAGTGTATGAGAAGGATTATCAAATCTTCGACAAAAAGAATTTGACAACAATGAGGGTATTTGAATCACAAAAACTAGGAATAAGAGAAAAGTTGAGAAAGTTAGAATCTCTCAGAAGAAGAAGATGCATCTCCTAAAAATGATCCTATGGAAGCAGATCCTCCAGCAATGGATCAAGACATCTCTGGAGAAACTTTCCAGAAAGTTTCTGATAATGCTAACGAAGCAGTTCAGAAAGCTGATGAAACTCAGAATGTTGAAGAACTTCAAAATGAAGTTGATGTTGCTGAGAATGAATGTTAGCAAGTTGAAGAAATACCTCAAATATTGAGATTGCAACTAATGAGGTTTAGAAAGCTGATGCAACTACAGAAACATGAATTCAGAAAGTTGATGCAGCTACTAAAGGATGGAACTTAGAAAGTTGATGAAGTTCCTGTATAACAACTTCAAAAGGTTAATGAAATTGAAGAAGCTTGTGGAAAAATACCACCGAAAGCTAACAAAGCTGAAAGCTTTTATTGGATAAGGATCCTTTAATATCCTCTACTGCTAAAACAATTTCAAAATCTGAAGTTGATGTTACAAATATCATGAGTGAACTCCAGTTTGATGAACAAGAAATTGTTCTAGAATCTGATATGGGAAATGACCCTCTGTCATTAAAAGATCAAGATATGCATGATGTTGCTAAAATTCTAGCCACACACATGCTTAGTGAAAACACTACCACAAAGGATTCCATCTGAACAAAGCATTCCATCTGTTAACCAGATGTCTGCAGATCCTGCTCAAATAGCTTCAGGATCCCTCCCATCTGAGCAAGTTCAACACATGGCCTACCAAACTACCCACCTACTTCAGAAACATCTGGATGAAGCCTCTAGCTAAATAAATAGTTTTTGATGATGTTCCTTTTATATTGATTATGTTTGTAAATTTGTTAAGCTCTTAGTTTGTGTAATAGCACCCTAGAAGATCAGGCATTCATGGAAAACGTGTTTCAAATTATTTTCTTTCAAAATTGCATTTCATGTGCCTTAGAAAACATGCATTTGCTTTCTGACTCAGTATGAATCGTATCAAACAAGGCTTGAATTGATTCATATGTCTTTCAAAATTAACATGATGTTCTCTTACTTCACATGAATCGTATCACCTTCATTGTGAATCGATTCATGTATGAATCGTATCATTTATTGTTTGAAACGATTCATCAAACTCTCTGACATGTTCTGAATCGATTCAAACTTGTTTTGAATCGTATCAACCACCTTCTGGGCAGTTTGAGTCGTTTCATTTTTCTCTTGACACGTTTCATTCTTCATCATATTTTCCCCTTGTCTTATGTGGTTTTAATTGATTCAACTAGTAAGTAAAATGATTCACACTGTTAATTTTGTGCGAAAATTTAGCTTTTCCCCTTCCTCCTATATATTGTTTTCTTCTCACAACTCCAAAATTATTGAATCATTTGTATCTATTCTCGTCTTATTTATTTATTTCTCTCATCTATCTATCCTTTGTGTGTGACCCTATAGGTTCCCGTAACGTTGGCAATAATATTAAATCACATATTTAATATTATAAACAGTGAGCGGTATCTA
>Ga0315914_1002815_pt1 | contig 26569 bp, 16 predicted proteins | sample MpolenodulesMG_FD_203920 | JGI IMG/M metagenome (GOLD analysis project Ga0315914, IMG submission 203920) | Medicago polymorpha root nodule microbial communities from Los Angeles, California, United States - elongated nodules | ecosystem: Host-associated > Plants > Roots > Nodule | place: USA...
TAGACTCTGAACTCACTCAGACTCTGAACTACTTCAGACTCTGAACCTGAGGACAGTCATCTAGAACGTTAAAGAATAAGTTTCCAAAAACACAATTCAACCCCCCCCCCCCCCCTTCTTGTGGTTTTTCTCACCTTCAAATACTACATGTACGTCATGATGTGTTTTCCATGAAATTTCAACATAACCCATTCAGTGGACTCTAAAACATCTATGAGAGCATTACTGAGTTTAATCAATCCGTTAGTGTGTAGATTAAAAGTACGGTTCCTTAAACTATTTATATGAATGAGGAAGTGTGTTTAGGGATAAATATAATTTATTACCTTAAGGTAATAACGAGTCTAAAATATGTATCGGCGATAGCGGCTTAAGACAATAGAAGATGGTAACGATAAAAATATATATGAAGATAAGATCGTAAACTTAATGAGCCTAAAATAATAGAGGGAAAACATATGAGAAATGACGAATGGAGTGACAAATATCTTAAGATTGAGAGTGAAGGGTAAGACATGTCACTAGGGAAAATGATGTAGGAAATGGGGATAAAATTAATGATGGATGTGTGTTCTAAACATGATGTTGAATTAACGAAGACGTGAACTATATATATAATATGTAGATATGATGTTAATTAATGAATAAGATGTTAACGTCGTAATATGATGAGGTATGATGATAGTATAAATGTTATATGATGATGATGAACGATGTAATAAATAATGCTTATGAAAGACTTGAAGGTATGAAGAGAGCTATAACAGGGTAATTCATAAATTAATAAAGATGAAAATAATAATAGATTAGAGTACACAATAAAAGTAGTAACGAGTATATATAAAGAGAGAGAGCGTAGAAAAGTTGTTAGGTTGAAGGGAAGAAGAGTGAAGGTAAATGGTAATGATAAAGATACAAAGAGGCGTAGGTAAATGATGATAGAGAGGAGTAGGTTAAATAAAGGAATATGATGAGAGATGTCAGTCGCGATAAGGATTTGATGATTGATGACAATGAGGGGATTGTTAGGATGAAATGTAAACGAAGGTAGGGAATTGTGAATGAAGTAAATGAATGACGTGAGGGATGTTAAGGGATGTGAGTTATGATATGAATCGATTAGAAGAGAGTAAGATGAATGAGAAAGAAGATAAGGGATAAATGAAGAAAAGGGGATTGTTTTATGAATAGTTCATAAACAAGAGACGAAGATAATAGAAATGAGTCTAAGAACATAAGTTTAAATTAAAGAGTAAAAAAGCTAAGTAAAACAAGTATATGATGTTAGCCGGCTAAGGTAGTAGACAGCGAATAAGACGAGTCAATATATGAATATACGAATTTATAAGTGGAAAAAATGATGAGGTAAGGGCTTAAAACTAAGACGAAGAATAGGTTATGTAATAGAGGGTAAGGTGTAGAGCCAAAATGAACAAGTAGAATGATGAAGTGGTTTAAGGTAATGAAGCTTCTAGGTGAAGAAATAAGACGAATGTAACTGGAAATAGAAAGGCGTAAGTTAAAGTAAGGAATCATGTTAGAAATAATAATAATGGTGAAATAATGACCTTAAGTTAAGATTAATAGAGTGTGGACGATTTAAGATGATAGATGACGTTGAGAGAATTGATAAAACGAAATAGAATGGTAATAAAAAGTCGTGTGTTATGTAATAAATGATGTTAGGGGTAATATTAGTCATGAGACAAGATAATAAATCACTAAAGAAATAAAGACCTAAGTTAGAATGAGGTAATGATGATTAGGATGGTTCAATTTATAAATGACGATGAAAGAGAAACATAGTACTATGTTATGATATAGTTGTGACAGAGAGTAAAGACTCTGCTCATGGTGAGATGGAATTAGTGCCCTATAAGATAATTTAGGATGAAACAAAATAATATGGTGATGTGCGGATTAGGCAAGTGTACCAAATCGTTTACCAAGTAATAAAGTGATAGGTAGAATATCGTATCCACATAAATTGTCGTTTTGTCCAAACAATTCGCATTACTTATTTTTACTTTGACGATATAATAAAAGAGTTAAGGGTTAGAGGTTTGCTATTTTTATATGTTTGCAACAGATCAAGTTTACCTGTTTTTGGTTGTAGAAAAGTAAGCAGCGGTTAGGATTCTTCGAATCCCCCTATTTATATTGTTGGATATTAAATAATAGTAATGTCGCGTTCATTTATCTTAGGTAGACTATACAAGTGATGAGGTCGTTGAGACGTTACTAACCTAATCAGTCGTCAAGCTGCACCTACTGGTCACACAGTGATCCTTACATGTGGGGTCTATATTTCTCAGTTGACTAGGTATATTGGTAGACTTCTAGAAAGTGTACTAAAAATGCATCGAAGTAATAAAATAAGTTCGTATCCACGAGGACTGTGTTAATCTCAATTTAACAATAAAGTAAATATTTAGGATGTATAAATTATTTTGTTTTCCCTAGGCAGTAGATTTGATTTAATTGCATAAAATTAAATAACATAAAATAAAGATTCGGTTAGAAAATATAGATTTGGTTTGAAAATATGAAGAGAGATGAGATCAGGTCTTTCAAATCATCTATATTCCCCTAATTGGTATAATGCACCTATTCTTATGAATGACTTTCTAGTTCCACGATAGTTAACAAAATAGCCCTAATCAATCCTTTGACTTAGGACCCTCTTCTCAAACTACATCCCTTAACTCCTCAGGTTGTCTAATAATCTTTGAAGGTTTTATGAACGTTAACCTATTATCACTAATTAAGGATTAGCCATTCCTAGACTAACCATGTTTATTAAAACAATTCAATTAGGTCTAAGTTGAAAGTTATGGTCAGTAGTTATTCATTCTTACTAAATCATGTTTATATTTGATCAGGATATAAAAAGCATTAAGAACAATTGAATTGAATAAAAACTAGATTGTCATTCACAATAAATAGAGTTTTAGAGTAACATGGTTCAATTAGGGTTACAAAGAATCATCTCAGACCGAATCTCTAAGAGATTTAGTTACTCATAATCGAGTTTACAAAGATCATAATCAATAATGGAATCAAAACATACATGAACTGATAGAAGGTTGAAGAATTCGCCCTCCTAGCCGTCTTTTGGTCTCAAAATCGCACTTTGCTCTCTCCAATTCGTAACCCTTGTTTTCATAATAGTCTTCAGCTTAAATAGGCAACAATTGCTCCTAAAATCGTGGCATGATTTAAGTAAATCGTGACACGTTTCTGCCTTGTGTAGCAAACCACCCAAATTAGGGTTTCCATAATCGTGTCACGTTTTTGCCATCGTGACACGTTTTCACCAATGTCGAATGCATGATTCTTGAGAGCTCCAAATCGTGACACGTTTTTCTGTAATCGTGACACGATTCCCTTTTTTCAATTTTTTTCAGTTTTTCTTGCTTTTCTTGATGCTTAAGCTTGCTTGTGAACTCAAAAATATCATAAAAAGACTATAAAAATGTGAAATGACGGACTGTCATCAACTACCACAGTTCTGAACAAGAAATTCTGAATGAGGAAGGCTAGTATTTATAGTGAGAGTTTCTAACTAGGTTTGGGCTAAAAACATGCTTTACCCATAAAAAGCAAGAAAATACGCATGGCCCCCGAACATTTTGGATGCTCGGGGTGCATTACCAAAGCTCTAGGCACATGTGAGTGTGGCAAAAGCCAAGCTCTAGGCGCATGGCACAGCCTCTCGGGCCCAGTTTCTCCGATTTTCTATCGTTTTAGGTCTTCGTCTTCAAATAACTTGTCTCGAAATTTAGGAATAGAATTTCTCCCACTGTATAGTCTCCTAAGGCCTCTTGAATCTTCATTCTTGGTCTTCCCAAAGTCTTCATAAATCTCGGATGTTCTTGATATGCAGATTTGCATGATTTCTTTGTGAATTACTTCAAAACCCCCCTAAAATTGCTATGTTTTGGGAAAACTAGAATTACAGACTCAAATGTAGAAAACATACAAAAGTCTCGAAATCATAGGCAATCGTTTTAATACTCCTCCTTTTTGCTGCTAAAACCTACTGAAAATGACTGAAAAACATGCTAAGAATAATGTAAGAGGACCTGTCATCATATGGCATAAAGTTATTTTAAAGAGGAGAATAATTGTGAATGTTATTTTAAGGACGATGTTGAGTAATGACGATGTTGTATAATGCTGAATGATGATGTAATGACGATGTTGTATAATGTTAATTAATGACGACGTAAATGATGTTTATGGATGATGAATGACAAATGACGTACTGGTTTTATAATAACAAGTAAAATGACGAAATGAATTATGTTGTGAAGATAATATGTTGTCGATGTATTTTCTATATGGTGTCAGTGAGTCTTCATGCATCATATCATATTGCGTTAAAATGACAAAAGACGAAAGACGAATGATGTATGTATGTTCGGTAACACAACTCTAACATACAAATGTTGATTAGGATGTATGTATGTTCAGTAACACAACTCTGACATACAAATGTTGATTAGAAACCGGTACCGGGATGCATATAGGTCTAGGAACAAAGTGTATTAGCATATGGCTCATGTTAGGTGTGTATCATGTATATGTGACATATATAATATGTGTTAATGTTGATGAATTGTGAATGTTATGTGCATTTCTTTAATATTTTGAAATTGATGAGTTATGATAACGAGGATGTGTGAATGATGTTGTATAACCTGATGAAGAATTGTGAATATGTTGTATATGATAATATATGATGTTCTGCCTATTTATATATTATTCATGTATCCCAATATATGTTATGATGAATATTCTTACCCCTTTGTTGTTGTTGTGTATTATGGTGTGCGTACTTTTGGGGTATAGACATTCAGGACGAGGAGCTATAGTTTGCGGGACATTTAGAAGGTGGTGACAGAGATATACTTCCGTTGTTATTATCTAATTATTTTTGTAGTCGAATAATCAAGCGCTCTGATCTGTAACACTAGGGTTGGGGTCAAACGTTGAACGTTTAATTTTCGGAAGTTTAAGTGTTTGAAATCCTTATAATATTTTCAATAATGACGTTTGAGAATCAGACTCGTTTATTTTATGAAATATTTTTGAAGTATTTTTCACATTCTAAAATATGATATATTATTAATTATTCGAATGAATGATTTATGAGTATGTGTAACATCTTTTTTTTAAATTTATTCGCATTATTTATTAAATCAACGTTGGAAATTAGGATGTTATAATAACTAAAGTTGTAGATGTCTAAATGAGGTCAAACCAAAGCTAATGGAAAGCTAACATCCATACATACAACTTTCATGAAGACACCTAAGCTTGATTCAAAACAGTAAGTGGTAAAAAAAAGTGGTTTTCCTAAGCCTAGAAAGGATGCACGACCGTGCGCCCCCAAAACAAGAAATTAGGCCATAATATGAGCACGGGTGGTGCTACTAAGTAGCATGATCGTCCGCGTGTGTCAGACACCCAAAATTGCAGTTTTGATGGGATTTTGCTTAAAGGGGACTTCTCCAACCCAGTTTTCGACCTAAAACTCACCAAACTCGTCCCTAATCATCACCTTAAGGTTAAACGCTAATTTTTCATTAACCTACCGATTCACACACTCTCTTCATGGTCAATCCTCAATTCGAAAAACGTAAGATAGTTTCCCTTAAATTTAAGTCTTTCACTATCATCTTTACCTACGTTTATCATCACTTTCTCATCAAAGTTTACAACATAACAACAACATCATTTTAAGAATTAAACAACCTCTGTTATAAAATAAGATACCCTAAAGTGAAAGGATTCTCCCCCTTACCTCGAATTCTCCGAAAATGCAGTGTTTGGTTATCTTCTCCTTAGCTAGGGTTTCCTCCTCTCCTCTCTTCTTTTCTCTGGTTCAGCAAAAGTGTTTATTCCGATTTTCTATTTCTATTTATACTAAGGAATTGGGTTATTCATCATACTGTTATTTTTCTTTCTCCACTCATCATAATTTTACTTCCTTCTTCCCCACTTATTTGATTACTTCTAATTCACACCCCTACTTCTATTATCTCATTATCTCATTCTCCATCCTATTATTTTCAACCAATAATAATATTAATATTATCTATAATTGATACCAATAAATAATATTAAAAATTTGGGTGTTACAACTTGAAATAGAACTTACCTAATTTTTTTTTTTATAATTTTTGTAAGTTAAAACCGAAAAATCTAATTTATCATAATTGTATTGTTAGTATATGCCTCAATTAATGATTGAATAGCCTTAATTAAGTGAAAAGATAAATATTCAAAAATGCACAACATAGACAAAATAAATTTAATAAATTATAATATATCCAAGCTAACATAAATTCAGAGTTCTCTTTCAAAAAAATAACATAAATTCAGAGTTCTAAATTTTTTTAATGATATACGGAAAATGAGTATATTGAGGATTGCAAGAGTTTAACTAGATTAAAACAGTTAAAAATTTTTTTTAAGAAGATTAAAACATTTTTGAATAACAGTAAATATAATATAAAAATAAAAAATGCAAATGTAAGAGGATAGATATTTTCCGATGAACTAGTGAGTGGGGAAACAAAATCATAGATAAGGAGTTGAAATTTTTAAGAGAAATTGCAGATAAAACATCACTTTCTTTTTCACAATTAAGGATTAATTAAGAGTTTATACAATTAAGCTTAGAAACTTATATTTTTAAGGTTCAATATATTAAATAAAAAATATAATAACATACTATTATCACAATTGTTCGAATACTATCATTTAAGATTGAAAAAAAAATATAAAGATAATAAAAAATATAATGACATACTATTATCAGAAAAATTTAAAAATTGTTTGAAAGAATCATGACATTTGTTCGTCCTCTTATACTGATAAAAGAAGTCTTAGAAAACAAAAATATTGGTATGATCAATTACCATTAATTTGCTACCCAAATGTTGACATCGACAGGTGTTGTTGTGTAATCTCTTGACACAGAGTTATGTGTCTTGTGTATGACCCTTGAAGATAATATACTATTCAAAATAACCTTACTTTTTTCTCCTGTGTGATCCACTTAGAGGACATAAACAAACTTAAAAAATAATAAGGGAATTTATACATAGATAAAAATCGATGACTATATGAGGGTAGCCTGTCAGTGGTTGTCTGGCAGAGCCGTGTTCATGGATTAGTGGCCTTTTGAGTATGGTAAGTTCATATATTTAAAGATGAATGACAATCAATGCCCTTCGGTCTACCGGTTAAGGATACTAAAAAAAAGAATTTATTATTATAAAAGAAAATTGTTTTTGACTTTTTTATAATTTAATTATACAATTTCAATGCATTAACTAATATATAATTTCCTTTTCAGTATCCATAACCAGTATCCCGGGCATTGGTTAACGTTTCTCTTTAATATATCACCGTTTATACTAATTTATAAACCTTTTGAGCATGATAAGTTTTATTTAATTTTTAGTTGATTTTTCACTTCTTTTTTTTGAAAGATAATTTTTCACTTTTGTAATTATATATAAATTATTTTTTTAATATAAAAACTTAATAAATAAAAAACAATTAATAATTTATATCCTAAAGAAGATTGTGCAAGTTATAAAAACTGATATAGTACCTTCATTGGCTACTTTGTTATTACAAGACCACTAAGTGTGTTTTTTTTGGTAGAAATGTATTTTGTTTGGTAGAAAGAGTACTAAGTATTTTCAAACTAATTCGTTTCAATTTTGTACCGTTAATGGTTTCAATTAAATCCTCCCAATTTATCTTCTTTTTTTTTAGTATCCTAAAAATCTGCTTTATCAATCGTTAATCATTTAATAAATGTCAACATTCATTAGTTTTGACATTTTACACCGTAATGTGCATGGTTTTTTTTTTATTGAATCAATGTGCATAAATTATAGAATAAAGAGTCAATTTAATTCATAAATTATCATTCTTTCATCAGTTTAGTCTCTAAACTATTAAAACTTATAACCAAATGTTTATAAACTATTATCCCATCCAACTATTTACTCTTTCCGTTAACAAAATTGATTATTTTTTATGATAGTTTAAAAATTAAATTGATGAATTTTTCATGCATTAAAGACTTTTTACTTGATTTAAATAGTTCATTGACTAAATTGACGAGAAATTAATAATTTAAGGGTCAAATTGAGTGTTTATTCTAAACTATATAAATGGATATTAAAATTGTTCTCAAAAATAAATGGATATTAAAATATAAATTTAATGACTTTGTATAAATAAAATTGACTCTAATCACATTTTAGTTGTCACACACACAAATATATACATATTACATTACAAGAGATCAAATAACAATATTACTTCAAAGGAGCGTCCTTAATAGTGCAAGGTGTTTTAAAAAGAACCTCAAAAGTATAGAGTTCAGCAAGTCACAATAAAGGCAAAATTACAACAAATCAACTTGCCCAGACAAATAAACGAGATTGACCATTACATATAGAAATTATGACGAACATTAATATTAGTTGTCTTCATCCATCAATAGGAAAATAATTTTACGTTATCCAACAACTAATGGATAGGAGTTGCGATGTTCTTGAAAATACGATGATTCCTTCCATTCCACAAAACCAAAATGCAACAAAGCCAAACTAGCTGCAAAAAAGATCGACTCGCTTGCAAACCTCCTGATAAATAAGCAAACTGAATAGCATGTTTCTATAAATAGTATGGATCAACGGAACAAATGTCAAGCCAAGACCTAACAAGACCCTATAGAGAAGCAAAATAGGGACAAGACAAAAAAATGTTGAGTAGTCTCCAGATCGCCACACTCAGTCACACATAGAATACCGTGCACCAACCAATTATGCTTTGTCGGTAACCTGTTCCGAAAGAGTCTCCGATCCAAAATCAAAACCTTCTCATTAAAAATTTACATAAACAATCTAATATGATATAAAATGTCAATCCAAAAAATGGTAAAATTTGAATAATATGATCATAATTTTTAATACGATCATAATCTCTATATATCTCTCTCTCTGTTTGTGTGTCTATTGAATAATATGTTCATAATTTTGGACTGGATTTTTCCTTTCCAATTTCACTCATTTATTCAAACTATTTTATCATTTTTATTCAAATAATTAGTTAAAAAATTAAGTAAATCCCATTAAAATAGGAATAACATAAGGAACAATAAAAAAGAACAGAAACATATTGATAACTTGTTTATAAAAAAAAACAATATTGTTAACTATGAAAAATCATTATTTTAACCTTATATTAAAAAATATTATGTTTTCTTGTAACATTATTTTTTTTCTTTTAATGTTACACTTCACTTCTTTTTTTTTATTGTGCTGTTTTATCGTTCCTTACCAATAAAAGCAGAGAAATAGTCACATAATTGCCTGTCTTGATGCTAGTCTATATAATAATATTCCTTCTGTCTCAAATTTATTGTCTTTATCATTTTTCTTTGTCTCAAATGATTTGTCCCTTTTATAATATCAATACCATATTTATTCTTTTTTCACAAACCAACACAACTCTTTTCAACATGTTTTGTCTTCGCTTGCACGCTTTCCGAAAAACTTCTTAGAAGACCATTCATCTCAAACTTGCTTCAAGTCAAGCACGTTTAACTGTGGAGTTCTTATGCAATGAGCTATAAAAAAGAAGATACATCTTGTTGGTATAAATAATAACAAACAATTCTCATAAGTCTTCCTTCAACCATGCAGTCTCATACTTGCATGATCTCAGGAGTCGATCATTGTCATGTCTAGTCCATCGGTGACCACTGAAGGTGAGAAAAGAACAAGAAAGGGTGGTTGAATTGACTTATTCTAAAAATCTTGAAGTTTTTAAACAAAACAAAGTAAACAAGATAACCAGAGAGAGAAGACAACACAAGAAAATTATCCTAGTTTACCCAACAATCCAAGGTTAGTCCAGTTCTGTTGCACTTCCAAAGGTATATTTCACTATAATGTCACAAGATTACAATTGCTCAAACACACAAGTTTGAGACTTCCTTGTCTCACACAAGAGGACTTATACAATCATAGTTTACAACAAATAAGTTTGGTTGTTTACACTTTGTACTCAAAAAGTGGTATTCTAATTTTGAAGTTTAAGTAACTTCAAAAACTAAGAAATTCTAAGATATGAAGTTTGTAAAAAATTTCTAAGTGTTTGTGCGCTTTTAAATTTGACAGAGTTTTGGCACTTGTAAAAATTGTGTAGTCTCTTAAGTTCTTGAAACTACCAAGGTTCTCAAATAGGAGAGAAATGAGAGAGTCGTTGTTTGAAGAGTGGCAACACATCAAATTCGTCCTTGAGAAGTTTCGATTTTTGAAAACTTTGCCTATAATGGATAATATCGTTGAATAGTACTAGAGGGATTATTCACTTCATTTAGAATAATTTGTTACATTCTCTTTGCCATTGAAGTTCTTCGTTTATTTCTGCGTGTGGTCAGAAGAAGACATACAATACGATTAGATCTTCAAAGTGATGTTCCTTCAAAAGAAGGCAAAACTATTCAAAGTCTTTTTAGAGTATTGACTGTTGACATGTCCATCAGAACATGTTTCCTTCATAACTTGTTTTCATCAGAGTCTTCAAGGGTAAATGCAACTTATGATCGGAGCTTTGAATTTTTGTTGACCTTTCTTCACATCATCTTCTAAGTATTCAAAAGTCTTATTAACTTCTCTTGAGTACCAAAACACTTCATTTGCATTCAGAGCATGATGCATCAGAACCAAAAACTTAACTTTTAAGTCATAATTTAATTCTTTGGTCATGCACAGTTAAACGCCCATAAGAGTACTTTATTGTTCTTTCATACATTGTTATCATCAAAACCTTAGTGACATTGTTCGAAAACCCACTTTAATTCAACAACCACTCCCCGCCCTCGTCATCCTCGGGTGTTACATGTCCACCAGCTTTCGCTTGGTTCATCCCCGAACCACATCGTGTTGTTAGAGGTCCACTTAGATACTACTTGTAATATCTCAGACAACTTTAAGTATTGTCGTCTGATCCTGCGAACCAACACAAGTCTTATTAGTCTGTTTCATTCTTACTTGAACGTTTTCCGCGAAACTTCCCAGAAGGTCACCCATCTCAAAATTGCTCTAAATCAAGCACGCTTAACTCTAGAGTTTTTATGGAATGAAATACCAAAAAGAAGATGCATTTTGTTGGTATAGATAGTACCCAAAAGACATTATAAACCTTTCTTCAACTATGTTGTCTCATACTTGCACGGTCTCAGGATCCTTATCATTTTAATGTGGATTCAATTTTTCTAAAAGCTTTTAGGGGCAACTCATTGTTATGCCCTGTGCACCGACGACCACTTCCTGTCCTCGTCAACCTCAGATGTTACAAGGAATATCCCATATACTCAATTATGTAAATTCCCTTTTCTCAATATATATGTCTTTTCAAATAAAAAATGTTTTCTCAACAATATTAAAAAATAAACAAATTGTAAAACCATGTTATTTTCAATAAACCTAACCATGTCATCATTCCTAGGACATGTGAAAAAAGGTTTATGAGAGACATAAATTGTACTTATTCGGGCTACTTAAAAGATTTTATATATGTTTGAATTTTCTATGTGATCAGGAGATAATGTAAAGTACTAGATGCCATCTATTATAACATATCCTCCTTTTAGACATTGTGCAAGAAAATAATATTATAAAAGAGTAACTAAACAAATAATATTATAGAAGAGTAATTAAACTAACCGTGATGAATCTTTTGCAAGAACTGTTACCTTTTGAACGTGTTCACCACACCTTTCGGATGAACAAAGAACTGCAAATATATATCCCACGAGCACAAAGTTTGCTTCGGGTAATTTCATTGCTCAAAAGGGTATAAAGAACAAAGTTGGACAAACACACGATGAATTGAAAAATAAGTTATCAAAAGTAGAACCTCAAATCACTTTTGATGTGTAAATAAAGAGAATTTTGTGCAAACCGAAAGAAAAAAAAAAGAAAATTTTGTGGATTTTATATCTATTATTGTTTTTTTTACAAGATCTATTATTGATTTTATAAGTTAAGAATTATTGTTTCCACCAAAATCAATTCCACGAAACCAAAAAACGCTTAGTTCAGATGATGCGAGTCTTTTCTAGTTTAACTGAGGTCCTACATTTGAATATAACTTTAAGCATGCAACAACGTTAAATCTTTTAGAGAAATTTTTTCATCTATTTGAGTCCTACAAAACTCGGGTAATTAGTCTCTTTAATTACACGAGGAGGATGCCTGATTTAAAAAATATATATTCAATTCCAGGAAGACCAAATCAATTTTATGCACCAATATTCATTTGTAAACTAATATAACTATAGTTTAATTTCTCTACTATAAAAAACTATAGCTTAATTTCAATTATTGTAACCTTACTTTTAGTCACAGAATTTGTTGGATCATGAGATGGGGCTAAAATACTATGTAAATTAAATTGTCCCGACCTAGTATGTAGATACATACACTATAAGACGATAATGAAATTTTAAGAAGTTTTTTTAAGTTTAACTGTTGTTTAAGAATTTTAAAACTGCACGTCAAAAGGTGTTTTTGAGACACTTTTAGATTAATTTATGTTAAAAAATATTAGAACAAAGGTTTGTTCGACTAAGATGTGTCGATTAAGAGGTAAGCGTTTGACTTTATAAATTCAAATTGTTGTGAATTCTACGGAAAAAATCACACCAATAACAAACTTGATGTGTGGAGCAAGTAATAATCAAGCAACCAAAATAAAGACAATTATAATCACAAACAAAAGTAGAAACCAACAAGGTTTACTCTACACAAAGTCTATACAAACCCTAGTTTTGTTGTTGCCTTTCTAAACCCTTGTTTGAGCCCCCTCTATCTCAATGTTTACTCTGATACAAAGTCTATATTTATAGTAAAAGTATGTCTCATAAAATTGGAACAAATCTGGCCCGAAAATACGTTTTCCCTTTTTTGTTGTCACAACAATTCGGCCACCGATTTTTTACGTGACAACAGGCTACAAAAAACACTGCAAAATCGGCCACCGAGCCCTCCTGTTCGGCCATCGAATTGGCACCTCCAGAAACTCCAATTTCTTCAATTTTCAGTCACTTTCACAACACAAATAATATGGTTCAAATTTTATAAACGAATGTAAAAGAACAAATAATTACCTTAGTTCCTGACTCTGCACTTCGCTTTCACAAAGGTCCCTGACTCATAATTAAATACAAAGAAGTTCCTGACTCTGTACTTTCGTTATCACTTTAGTATCTAACGTTAAATAATTATGTTAAGTGATGATGTGACATGTGTTTTACGATGATATGACATATGAGGTGTCAAAGGGACTAAAATGAAAGTAGAAAATGGTCACTTTAGTCCCTGAACCAAAAATCAATAACCCCAAATTGAATCTCAAATCCCTAAATCCCAAATTCCTAAATGTCATCTAATTCTCTCTTTTGTTCAAAATCAATCTTCCATTAAAACATCAACTTACTGTTAGGTCTCTAACTGTGCATACTAGCCTTTAATTTCGACAGGCTCATTTAATATGGTCAACACTTGGTTAACCTTTAACTTTAAAGGAATCGAAGGCTTTCTCATTTCAATTAGCGGATTTCGACAAGATGGCAAGCCTAGTGCGCATAGTCAGCAATTCGACAGAGCAAGGCTGAGAGTGCAATCACGTCGAAATCAAGCATTCAAGGCGGGAAAACACGATTTCAAGCTCAAGAGCGGTTCCCTTAGTGGAAACGTGGTGACAAGCGATTTTCCAAGATGGAGAAAGTGCTGATCAAGGGATTAGTATTTTGCCAGTTAGTTTTCTTTAGGCACAAATAAGAGTTTCCAAGGTAGAAAATGGGTCGCAAATCATTTATAGAAATTCTACAAACTCAAACTATAGGCATCTAGGGAACCGAGTTATACAGAATGTATGTAAACTGATTTGTAGACCACTTTACTTTTAATGCAATGCATTTTACATTTCTTTTAAGTTTATGCGTTTAAACTTTTACTTTTTCCTTTAATTCTGTCTTGCTTTTACTTGCAATCTCGAACTTGTCGAGAGGAAGTGCCCTTTTTATTTTAAAACCTGTCCTGCTCTCTAGGTAACCTGAGTGCATCTCGTGGCCTTTTTCAAACCATTTTCGATCAAAACCTTTGCACAACATGTCCTGAGATTTCTAGTTCAGTCTTGCTCATAATAATCAAAACTAGCCTGTAGTTTGCCGAAAACACCAGAAAACAAATTGGCACGCCCAATGGGACCCTGTTTGTGCAATTAATTTTCAAAAACTTTTTCATAAAAAACTGTTTTTCAAAACTTTTTCAAAATCCATCTCCTTGTGGGATCTGTTTTTAGAATTCTGTTACTATTTTTGGGTAATTTTATTGCTAAAAACACCAAGTTGTTTGTGTATGCATTTGAGAAGTGGTAAATCTATGGCTCGTGCCAGTTCATCCTCTTCACAATCATCTTCACAAGAACAACCTTTACAAGCGACTTCTCCTTTGGGAGATTTAAACGTGTCAACCTCTGTGGGGGCAACCATGGCAATACCAAATTCGACGGAAACGGGAGTAACCGCTCCCTCAACCGTTTCGACGTTCTCTCCAATGACCCGACCAGAAATGGAAACCTTTGCGCCCACATTCACTGCTGGCGTTCCTTCAACTACCAGTATTCCAATTTCTCCTTTAGTCAGGCCTAGGCTTGATGATCGAAACATAAACATGCAGAACCTTCCAAGGGAACAGCTGTATGGTATGCCAACTTCGATGATGACAAATGTACATGATAATGCGTCTGCATTTGCAGACCAAGCATATCCGTTCACAATGCACAACATACATAGTCCCTCAAGTTCTACTATTTTTGGTCGAAATACTCTACCAGTCTTAACGACAGATTCGATGAACTTGTTAAGACAACAAATGGATGAGAGTAATCACGAAATGGTTAATTTGTTGACATAACAAATTGGTACCGTGTTTAATCCTTTGATACCGAACACAAACCGGAGCTACCAAGCAATAACCACACAAATGGGGAGGATAGCAGATTTCTTTGCTCCTCCACAACCTGTTTACCAACCGGTTCCACAAGTCCAAGACCAACAACCGTTACGGTTGATCGAACATGTGGTTCAGAGGCCACAACTTGTGCCTCAACCCCAACCGGTCAAACCAATAATTCAAGGTTAACCTGAGGTGGTCTTGGTGGATAGAAATAATGATGTCGATGAAGTTGTTAGGAATGCCCAACAACAAAACATAGGAGCACATAACATTATAGTCAATTTGGTCGAAAATATAATGGCTCAAAATGGTTTAAATATTGGCCTACATAAGCCAAACTTTGTTTCTCCTTTGTCAGAATTGGTATTACAGTTTGAACTTCCTAGTGGTTACAAAATTCCTAAGTTCACCAAATTTGTAGGTGACACCAGTGAGTCCACTGTCGAACATATCACACGATATTTGACAGAGGCAGGAGATCTAGCAAATGATGTGAATTTGAGGTTGAAATACTTTCCAAATTCTCTAACAAAGAATGCCTTCACGTGTTTTACTACTCTTACACCACATTCGATCCAAAATTGGACTGAATTAAAGAGGTTATTCCATGAACAATTCTATATAGGCCAATGTAAAATAAGTGTAAAGGAATTGGCGAGTGTCAAGAGAAATCACACTGAATCCATTGATGATTACCTCAATAGGTTCAGATTGTTAAAGACAAGATGTTTCACTCAAGTGTTGGAACAAGAGTTAGTCGAAACGGCCGCTGGTGGCCTATATTATTCCATCAGGAAGAAACTAGACACTCAAGACTTGAGAGATATGACCTAGTTGGACGATAGAGTTCGACATGTCGAAAGACTAAAGGCTGAGAAAGCATGAACTCAGATATATCACAAAAGAGAAAAGGTTGCTTATATCGGATCAGACGAAAGTAACCAAGAATTCGACATAGCTTTTGGCGATTTCGAAACAAAGGAGGTTGACATTGCTGATGGGAATAATCCCGTCGAACCAAGTAATGAAAGATATGTTCCCAAAACATATATGTTCGACGTAACCAAATGCAACGAGATTTAGGATCTCTTAGTTGTTGATGGTCAATTGGTAGCACCTAAGGATTTAAAAATCCCACAAGTAGAGCAACGTAAGAAAATAGGTTTTTGTAAATACCATAATTATTTGGGACATAACACCTAACGATGTTCCCTTTTCAGGGATTTGGTTCAGAAAGGTCTCAATGAAGACAGATTGAAGTTTGGAGACAAACCAAAGCTTCAAATGCAAGTAGACTCTGATCATTTGAAAGATGCGAGTATGATGTACACTAACATTGCAGGCTGCAATATGGTCGAAGCAATTATTGAGGCTGTTGAAAATCTATCTATCGAAGTAGAAGTAGGAGCAGGTGGTGATGTTGCAGAATGTCAAATGGCGGACAACACTAAAGAGGCAGAATACGTCGAAGAGACTACTCGAGAGCCTCAATCCGACGCGAAGTTAAAGACAACCTATCGTATAGTTGAAGAAGAATTGATTGACTTCCTCAATCGATGCAAGCTGAAGAATTCTGAGGTAATACTTTGCCCTAGATATAGTGTTGTATTTAACAAAGAGGCAACTAAAGGCCTTGAAAGTTTTATCCCAAAACCTAAGAAAAGAGGGAAATGGTCTGGTGATCATAGACCTAAGTTTTCCTTTACAAAGAGTTATATTCCTTTCATCAATAACTCTTCGACCACCAATTACGTCAACAAAGGTGGTTAAGGAAAAGCTTTTATTCCTTATGCACCTAACCAAAAATGGGTTCTGTCGACCCATAAGAATGTGCAACATGGGAAGAACAATGTGGTGAAAAGAAGCACCCGTACTTCTGATAACAAAAATGGTATTGCCTTTGAGTCAAATAAGTATGCTTACAACAACAATTACAAAGGAAAGAACCCCATGACAAGGACTCAATGTAGAAGGTACTAGAGGTCCAAAAAAGGCGTTGCTGCAAACCTTGAATGTAAAACTATTGACCCAAATGATGGTCGAATCAGGAAGAAAACCAGCGAAAGAAAGGTTGTCTCTTCCCCTAGCCAAAGAAGATCTTGATGAAGATGATGAATTGGGTTCAGAGTTTATGGATTCAGAACCAGACTTCGATATCATATGCAACATGGTTTCCATTTTTCCAGCTGAATATGGTATGGTGTCTGAAGTCGAGGATTTAGAGGAAGAGTTCGATCCCAAGGACATGGAGGATTATAAACCCATGTGTTACTTTGTAACAAATGATGGCTCTAAAGATGATCGGAAAGCCATATTAGAAAAACCTGATGACTCGATGAAGAATCATCTTAAACCTTTGTTCATCTAAGCCAAGGTGGATGAGATTGGTATTAACAAAGTGTTGGTCGACGGTTATGTTGCTGTTAATTTGATGCCTCAATCCTTACTCAAAAGGATTGGTAAGACCAACAAAGATTTGAAGCCTCATAATGTAATTCTGTCAAATTATGTAATCCAAGTGAGCCTAACGATGGGAACTATGGTCAAACCAACTTTGTTCATGGTAGTCCCATCGAAAGCTAACTTCAACTTGTTGTTAGGAAGAGAATGAATTCACGGGATATGTGTTGTTCCCTCATCCATGCATCAAAGAATTTCAATTTGGAGAGATGATGGTACAGTTGAAAACATTGAGGCTGATCAAAGCTATTTTCTTACTGAAGTGAATCAGATTACAAGAAAAACTTTCGACAAAAGTCTAGAAAATATTGCTCCATGTTCATCTGCAAAATCTGTCGGTACTAATCAAGCAGATGCAAGTTCTGTAAGACTCCATCCAACTCATAGTTTCATGTGGGAAACAGAGAATCTCGACACAGAACCTAATGTGGAAGACCTGCGTTCCCTAGCCTTAGGGAATGATGAGGATGATCATCACATCTAAGCAAAATGCTTAGAGAAAAATCACGGTTGTTTAGCCGAAGTATGAGATTAAAAAGGCCTTAGTGGCTGGCATTTAGAAAAAGATAGTTAAGAGACCATTAGCAAAGATACTATTGAAGTACTTGGGTTGAAACTTATGGAAATGATGGTCAATTAGCCATAAATTTGATTGTATCTTTGATAAGGAATTTGTATGGTTCCTAATTGAAAATCAAATGGTGAAATTTGACATATGTTGCCTTGAGATCCAATGTTTTGGGTAAGAAACCAAAAGAAGTGGTTGAAGCCACAATAGACGTAATACTTGTTTAGTACCCTTTCGACAGGCTTGTCAATAGCAAAATGTGGGGACAAAGAGTTATGTTTATTGAGGTTTTCATTACAAACTTTAGTTTATTTACTGCAAGTAATTATTATCCAGAAAATTGAAAATATTCACGATTTACAATTTGTCAAAAGGAGTGGGTTTCTTTTGATATTATGTCGAAATAAAGGCATGTAATGGAAAATATAAGCCTATCGTGTGAAAATAAAAATAGCACAAACATTAAAATTCGACAGGAAACAAATATTCAGTTTTGAATTAACAAAACAATGCAAAACATTGCCGAAGCGTTACAAATTTTTTTGCACATTGTTATGTCACAACACAAACACACAACAATACCAAAACAAAAGGAAGCAAAATTTGGCATCATAGCCTAAGACGAAGCTGATGCCAAGCTACGGATGCTTTAAAAACCCCAGATACCCGCTACCATAAAAAGCCAAGATCCAAAAAACGGAAATGTCGTAAGAACCAATCAAGCTCGAGGTCGAGGCGGCATGAAAGGCAAAAGTTTGTCCTAGGGTAGTCCTCGTCTGAACCAGGAAAGGGAGAAGCGATATTGCGAATCCGTCTAATTCCATTGTAAAGTTTGCAGGGAGGACAAGAAAATTGGTATCTTAAACCTGGGAGCATCGGATGGAAGCAGCGGGAATCCAAAGCAAAGTGTGGACCCGCCGTATTCAAGATAGCATTATGGTAGTTCGCAAGTTGACGACGATTGAAGAGATCTTGAAATACAAGGATGATTTGATCGTCAAGAAGATTATCTGCGGCCAAGAATTCTAGCATGAGGTTGAAGTATGTAGCCCCATCAGAACCATGCTTCATTGCCTTCACCAAGACTTGTTTGATTATTTCCAAATCGGGACAAATTTGATGAAGCATGAAAGCAGTGGTCGCTTCACTACAGGAGGGATGTCCACTACTAAATAGCCTGCGCACGAATCGGCGTTTAGCAGGGAGTGAAGTGGGACCAACGATGTAGCACAGACATTCTCGATTCAACGCCTTGAACGCCGCCTTTTTGTTAGCAAGTTGATGGTGGAGCTTAGATGTGGCAACAAAATTCAAAAGGTCTTGAGTTCCAAAAGCAAAAACCTTTTTGGTGATAACCATGAGGAGATCGTTTGAAAGTGTTTCCATTTTTAAGGGATGAGCGAGATATGTCTTGTAAAATGCTAAGAGATGAATACTTTAGAAGGCAGGACCCAAGAGTTTTATAGCGGGAAACTAACCACAAAACAGTTTCTCCAAACAAAGGGAAGTTTCCTTTAAAATGGTTTTAAGCCTTTGTCTCCTTGGAAAACGGTATATCACTAACACCACTAAGAGAGTTCTGGATAACGGTTTATCAAGGCATTAATGCATGTCTGCAAGACGTGGCCCACTCAAATCCTAAAACGATCAAAGGGAAAGAAACCAGAAAGATCAAGTTTGGAGGGTAATGAATGGGATGAATCAGTTGAAGGAGGCGTAACAAAAATGGAATGGAGAGAAGAAAGAGCTCGAGAAAGCTTTGAGCGATGTTACCCATCCTGGTGAGGGGGAGTCTGAAGATACATCCTGCTTGGATCACAATGACCTGGTATGCCATAGTGATGAGTTGGAAAGGAGTTCGGTGGGTGCTGCTAGTCACAAATGCAATGGAGCTGGTGAAAGTAGTGAATCCTAAGATCGAGTTTTCGGTCGAAAGAATTCATTACCTAAAGTATGTGGCGAATGAAGTTCTAGTGTCTCCCCCTGAAGAAGTAGAAAAATTTTATTTTCTTTTCAAACAATTTGCTCTTTGATGTAATTTGTTGTGTGAATTATATTTCATTTTATTTGCTCGTATCTTTAATTATCACATCTTGTGTGAAAATGTATGTTTAATTTTCTAAGTATGATGTGCGACTCGAGTGCTCGTTGCGTGGGACTTTATTCTAAAAATTGTTTTTAACTTTCGTTTTTAACTTCCAAGTGTTGAGTGCGATCGATGCTCTCGTAAGTTTTAAGAACAATCAGTCTTTATGCTCACAACATTACTTTTGACTTAGATGTATACATATAGGGTTAATTTTGAAAAACCAAGCACTTTAAATCAAAGTAGATTGAGTAGGCCGAGGGTAATGCTCACCCCCGGCAGTCATTGCTTGTTGAAAGTAAATGATGACTGGGAATTTTCTAAGGGTCGAGATTGTTGAGTAGCGAGCATGCCAACAATCTTTAAATCATTGTTTTAACTTAAAGATGTTACCTTTCTTCTCCCAAGTATTTTGTTTCGTATGTTTAGAAAGTAAATACTTTTGCGTTCCTTTACAAGGGGATCCAAACGTGAACGTTCCAACCTTCACACGGGTTATATGTTAGAAGGACTCACGTCTAAGAGATTTTTATCTGAGCGTCTATGTTTTGTTTTAATGTTATCTCTTTTAGGGCCGCTTCCATTGTGATGATAGTATTAGCGCAAGTTCTCTAGTTGAACTCGTTGACTTCAATGAGAGAGAAGGAAATGTGAATCGCGAGTGGTTGAATGGGGGGTCGTTCGATAAGCCCATAGGACTATATGAAGTTCCCCCACCCAATTGATTTTGGCCTCATCGAGCCTTCTACATATCCCGCGAAGAATTACTTTGTTTGCAGATTCAACTTCCCTATTCGCTCAATGGTGTTGAATAAAAGCGAAATTGTGTTTGATGTTCATGTTTTTTTAGGTAATCTTGAAACCTACGATCGGTTAACTGAGTCCTGTTATCCTAGATCACGAGGGTCAGTACTCCGAACCTTACTAGTATGTTTCTTTCAAAGAAGCAGAGTACGTTTTTCGCTATGATCTTCGGTAAGGGTTCGACTTTGATCCATATTGTTGAGTAGTCTACTGCTACCACTAAGTACTTTAGCTGGCATGTGGCCTTGGGTAAGGGTCCCAAAAGGTCTATACCCTACCATGCAAAGGTCCATGCAGAAACTAGTGAATTGAGCTCGGCTGGAGAGGCGATATGCATGTCCACATGCCTTTGGCATTTGTCGCGACTAGCGACGTAGTCTTTAGCATGGTAGGCTAGAAGAAAGTTTTCTTAGCGAGGGATTTGGCTCCAAGATGTTGTTCGCAGATAGACATGGCAACAAACCCCGCCCCCGCCAGACCCGGCCGCCCCTGCCCCGAATTTAACGGGAAAGCCGATTTAACCGGTTGCTGTTGCGGGTGTGGGGGAAATTTGGAGTTTTAGTACGGGGGCGGGGCCGGGTGCGGGGGATGCTTACACTTGCCCCGCACCCGCTTTTTAAATTTTTTTTATTAAATTTTATAATCTTATTTCCATAAGCACCAACCTATTTTATTATATTATTACTCTTTAGAAACATATTTATTATAATTATTTTGCTCTTTTGGAAAAAGTTTATTAGATAAATAATTATTAATATAAGTATTATGTTTTTGTTGCTATGAAAAAATGAAAAAATATACATTTTTAAAATATTTTATAAAAAATAAAGTTTTCGCGGGTGAGGGTAAGGGCGGGGCCAGGAGAGCCGTCCCATTGGGGGCGAGGTTGGGTGTTCCATTTTTACTCCCGATATGGTTTGGGGGCGGGGATACTCAAACCCGCCCCCGATCCGCCTCGTTGCCATGTCTATCCACATATGCCTTCATGTATTTTGGCAAGGGCTTCTTGAGCTTCGGTTGGTCTGAGGCACTTGAGTAGTGGCATAACGAAACCTCTTTTATATTGGGCCCCTTCCACTAGCGAGAATGAGCAAGCTCTCTATTTTAACTTCGTCTTCTTGTAAAGATCTGAGGGAAGTTTCGTGCTAGTTATGTGGTGGATCAAAGGTCCTCTAAAATCTTGGATCTCGGAGATCTCGTTGATTTCGACTAGACAAACCTTTTGCCTTTGAACTCTCGATTTTGTAAGGACTTCCTGTATGACTTTCTTGTTTCTGTTAGCAGTCCCTGTACTTGCTAGTTTAGAAAGAATATATGCTCGGGCGTTATGTTCGCATGGAACATGTACCACTTCCACATATTCGAATACTTTCATTTTGGCTTGCACGAGTTGGACGTATTCTTGAAAGTGTTCCTCCCTAATTTGGTATTCGCTAGTAACTTCGGAGGCAACGAGCTAGGAGTCAGTGCATATTTTGATCATCCTAGGTCCCATGTCTATAGCAATCCTATGGCCAACTAAGAAAGCTTCGTATTCGACGGTGTTGTTTGTCATCGCGAATGATAAGCCCAGAAACACATCGATTATGATTCCTTCGTCGTTTTCGGTTATCACTCTGTCTCCGCTTCCCTTTGAATGACCCGCCTACGTAAACAGTCCAAATTCCTTCCTTGTTTTACTCTGCAGGGAAAGTCATTTCGGCCACAAAGTCAGTGAACACTTGCGCATTCAGTGGTCTTCTGGATTTGTAATGGATGTCGAACTCAAATAGTTCTAGCGACCATTTCATCATCCTTCCTGCGATGTCTGGGCGACCCAAGATTTGTCGTATGGGTTGATCTGTTTGGACTACAATTGTGTGCGCCAGGAAATACTATCAAAGTCTTCAAGATGTTGTTACCAGAGCGAGGGCTACTTTTTCTATTCTTTGATATCTTGTTTCGGGCCCTTGCAAGGCCTTACTAGTGAAGTAAGTGGGCCTTTGTCTTTATGGAGTTTCTTAATCAGTACGACACTGACCGCATCAGAAGATACATAAAGGTATACATATAGAGTTTTGCCTTAATCTTTGTCTAGACAAGACCAGAGGTTGGGAAAGTGCATTCTTTAGGTGCGCCAAGGCAATCTCACATTCGTCACTCCACTCAAAAATTGTTTCCTTCCGTAATTGTTTGAAGAAAGGAAGAGTGTGTTGAGCGATTTGGCGATGAAGCGAGAAAATGAGGTCAACATCCCATTGAGGGTTTGAATGTACTCTTTAGACGTTGGAGTTGGAAATTGTGTGAATGCTCGACATTTGTCGGGGTTCGCTTCGATTCCTCACTCTGTTAGATGGAAATCGAGGAATTTGCCCGGTTGGACTCGAAATGTGCATTTTTTCAGGATTCAGTCTCAGTTTGTATTTTCTGGTTTGTTCGAACACTCGTTTGAGATGGGTTGTATGATACTTTCTGCATAAATCAATATTATAAGGTACTTTCTGCACTAATAAATTTGGAGCCTTTAGGCCCCCAACTTTAGTTGGGTCCTTGGGATCCTTTATATAATTAATACTTTTGGGCACCCACACCATAACCTCGTTAGGAATTTCAACCTTCCTAATGTGACAATGAGTGTGGTATGACCAAATCTTCCACAATAGTGACACTTAATATTGTGCACAAGAGGTTTGTTATCATCATTTTTGTTAACACAAGAGTATTTTTTTTATAAGGTCTCCCACATGGATTCCTTTTTTCTTTTGACTTCATAGAAAACATCTTAGGGCCCTTGGAGACTTGTTATGTTTAAGTCTTAGAGATTTGATCTCTTCATGTAGACTATGACAAGTTTTACAATTTGCGAAGACCATCCAACTTGAATCATATTTGGGTGGACTTGTCCTAGGTAACTCAATTGAATGAATTACAAATTTTTCATTAACACAAATGCATGGTAATCTTTCAAGCATTCAAAATCAGTTTTTAGTTGTGAAAGTTCTTTCAATTTAAAAATGACTTTCTTTTCTACACTTAATTTCGGAAATGCTTTCCCATGCATATCTATTAGAGTCTTTTGCAATTCTTCATAGGAAGGATTAGATTCGGAGTTGGAGTAAGGTACCTCGTTTTGCTTTTTCTTGTCACCCATGAAATACAACTGTTCAATTTCATCATTTTTCGAGTCACTAGTTGTGGATGCCAAGTCATCGTCCTCCCAAGCAATATATGCTCCTCTACCTATTGACTTCAAAAAGGAATTGGATTTTACATTTGCTTTAGCTACCTCTGGACATTCATTCTTCATGTGACCGACTATTCCGAATCCAAAGCAAGTTCTAGGCGTTGTTGGCGACAATTACCTATTCCAAGGAGTAGAAAATCGACAATAAACAAAATTGGTTGGGCGACACCAACCAATCTCCGTCTCATTGGCCTAGGTTCCCCATAATAAAATGGTGATCTTGAGATACGAAATAACCTAGAGTATTGACCACGCAATGCACCGTCATCCACCCACGTGTCGCGCCAAAAGAATGTCGACAACCCATTTCCAATTTCTTTAATAGTGACTTATATATTTGAAAAGTTTCTAATGAATGATGCGGGAAGATTGCTCTGTAGGCACCTATGGAGTGTTCAACAGTAGTTAATTACCGTTCAAAACACTTTTTTAATTGAGTTAATTGATTTAAAAAGTGTTGAAGATAGTTAACTATCGTTCTGCAAATGTCTATGAGCAATTCCTAGGGGCCTAATGAGCAATTGTCATGAGATGGATATGTAGAACTTACGTTAAAGTATCAATAGAGTATTGGGTGAAAGATGTCCTACGGTATCTTAGACAGTACAAGGTAATTGCTGTCCAATTTTATTTATGGTCCCAACAAAAATGCTAATTCTCAGCTATACGCATGCAAACTTAAAGTACGGCTAAGAGGCCATTGGAGAAAGTACACATAAGAAGACTTATTAGCATCTGATTTATGATTAAACTAGTAAAAGGATTTTGTGGTCTCACATTCTGAGTCAGCAGTAGTTACACAAGAAGAACACCACTCTTATAAATGCATACATAATTATGACATTTTAAAAAAAAAGTACTCCCACTAGATTTTACAATAATTATGACAACAGTGCTAAAAGCTTCCTCTCTAGTGACTCATACCGAGGGTTCTAATATTTTGGTGCCAATAAAGACTGTATTTTTATTTTTTAGGTATGAAATTTGCACCATTGATAACTATAACTAATCTTCGTCGGAGAATTTATAAAACACAATCATGACAACTTGTTTAAATGATTTAAATGTCTTATCATTTGGATTAATCTTTTGTTAATTGGTCTCTTGAGTTTAATTTAAGAGTTAAGTAATTTAGTCTTCAAAATAATAAAATTTAAAAATAATATCGGAAATGAAAATTATACATTAATCATCGATCCCTCTGTTTTGCAATGAGAATTACTTTTGATCATTTCACATATATTAAAAAATGGCTGCAAATAAATAGAAATGAATAGTAGTTTTAAGACAGAAAAAAATACATATTTGAATTCCAATTGAGAAGGACCCCCACATTTAGTATTAACGATGTTTCATATAGAAAGCACTTTAAGAGTCTTATATTAAATGAGATAAAAACTTAATATAAATTTACAAGTGAGGATAATCATCACCTTAAAATTTGATTTTGCAACAGTTAAGTTAGATTCAACTAAAATTCTAACAAAATATATGAGCATATCCAAAATATATATCTTCGGTCATCTATTATCAAGTCACCACTAATAGACCATTCAGATTTCCCATCATAGACATTAGGGTGTTAAAGAGTTTCACTTTTTATGTGATAAGATGTGAACAAAATTTTATAAGTAAGGTGGTTACTTATAAGCTAGTTTTATATTGTTTGAGTTGGGTATATTTCAATTTCTAACCCAACCTATAAATAAACATGTGGTCTACACTATACTTCTCTAATAATTATGTTTGCCTCTACTAATTATTTATTTATTACTAGCGGTTCCCAATTATATGTGAAGTTCTTGATATGACTTGTATGAAAAAAGTTCTTGTTATTAGAATATAAACGTGCTTGAACTCATTATGGGTTACCCACTCAGTTTTATTGTTCAATAATAAAATTCAACCAATAAAATGTACACGAGGGGATCCAGGGTAACACAATAATTATGAAGTAACAGACATAGTTTAAGATCATCAATTGCTTATTGGAGGAAATATAAGTTTATGAATAATATACCCTCTGCTAGCTGAAGCTGTGGCATAATTTCTTGATGTCTCTACCTAATTTGTCAAAGTTCTAAGTTATCCATTGAATGAAGTCCATAAAATTCAATTATTTAGTGAAGAGAAAAAAAATAATATATATTTATTAATTTGCATGTACTCAAGTATATGGAACCAAAAGCATTGTTGACATATAGATAGTTAATCTTTTTGCTGTCAACCTTCCTGAACTAAAGAAAAAAGAGACTCTAATAATATGAAGTTCGTTCGACAAAAATAAATAATATGATCAATAATTTTTTCATTTAAGATTTGAATTTAGATTCTTCCGAATAATTTATTATCATATAAACCTT
>Ga0315914_1002816_pt1 | contig 26569 bp, 17 predicted proteins | sample MpolenodulesMG_FD_203920 | JGI IMG/M metagenome (GOLD analysis project Ga0315914, IMG submission 203920) | Medicago polymorpha root nodule microbial communities from Los Angeles, California, United States - elongated nodules | ecosystem: Host-associated > Plants > Roots > Nodule | place: USA...
CAAAATTAAGTCACAATGAAGTTTCACAGAGTTCTCTATGATGAGGATAAATTTGCGATGGATATGGGGGAGCATCTGTCCAACAAGTCATTAATTGTGAGTCAATGCACCAGTCTTTTTGCTACCCCAATGACTTAATTACGGTTTATGTCGTTTCTTTTCAAACTAATCATTGGAAACTACACATCATAGGATTTTAATTTTGTTGACCCAAGCAGACAAATAATAAATGGCATAAGGTGCATTAATTGAGTATATGCCTTTTCAAACACATTTTTTTATCGTATTTTCACGTCTAAATAACCATGACGTGCATTGTTTAAACCGTAATTCAACCTATTCATATAAACATACCATATAATGTCTAATTTATTTGCATATGTTTTAGCAGGTATGACCCGTGCGGAGCACGGGTCTATGGTCTAGTAATGAGAAAAGCTATCACAACATCAATGAGATATTCATTAGGTGTAAGACCTAGTGGAGCAGCAAGAACATAGATGTAACCAAGAGTTTGCCTTCAGTTCTGTTCATGATCTTTTCTCCAAAATCACTCTCACCAACAAAAGGAAAATCAGCAAAACCAATTGAAATCACCAACATCACAACAACACAACATCTTTAGTGGTATAATTTTAATGAAAGAAATGAAACAGAGTTATGAAAAGATGAAGAAGGTGAAGAAAATGAAGAAGAAAAGTATGAAAATGAAGTATTGAGAGAAATGTGTAAGAACCAAAACTCAAAACTCAGAATAGAATAGGCGTACAAATTTTAAATTTGTTTGTACCATTTATATCACACAACACATACACCATTAGCTTCACGTGTTCTGTTTTTTCAAAATTTGAATATGGGCTTTGTCCAGGCCTTAAGAATCACATATTCTAATTCAAAAAGCATTATGTTATATTTTTAATATCAATAGCACAAACTTGATTTAATTAGTTCAAAAACTTAATAGAAGAACTTGAAGGTTGTACATTAAAAAATAATTTAATGTCTGATGACTTAAAAGAAGAATTTGAAGGTTGTTAACATTGAGTCATCCATCGAACGAGAAGTTGATGAACTTATAGTGGATGACTTATAATTTAAACTCGAATAGATATAGGATAAGCTAATTGTTTAGATTCGTAGTGTTTGATAAAATTAGAGATTGAAGTTGTTTATAAATATTAAATGACAAAAAATTGTGCATTTAATTTAATATCCAGTTAAGATCGTAGAGGTATACTTGAGATATAAAGGGATAAGTTATAATATTTATGTTATAAGCTACTTAAATTAACTTATCACAAAATATTATAAACACATAAAAATAAGCTATAAACTCGTAATAAATTGTCCATTATCAAACCGGTCTTTTTAGTCAAATAACCTTAAAAAATATAAACTTGCAGCTATATGCTCAAAAGCATACCATACCAAACATATATACACTATATTAAAACAATTATAAAAACGTTGTATCTCATATTTTAATTGGGAAAGTCATTCACTATTTGTTAATATTGAAATATTTTATTGTTTAAAACGGATTTCATGGTATTTTTCATTTAAATATTAGTGCACATAGCGTTATTTGTTTTATTTGATTAAATATGGGGTCTGTTTGTTTTGTGTTCGGTTCTCTTTTGACCAAACAGTTCCGCTTTTCTAAAAGGTTAAAGGTAATGATTAAATCTACTCGATCCTGTATTCCAAAAATAAACTAAAATATTATTTACTTTTAATTGAATGAATGATTTAAAATCAAAATACACATATTGATCCTCTGCATCCGTGAATAATGAAATTGAAAAAAACGAAATATTGAAGATAGAAAGTAGAGTCAAATCTACATTGAAAAAGAGAAATCAAATTCATATATGATTATATGCCTAATTAGAATTATTGATCTATTTAAAATTGGAAGTAGAAATGTGTCTATATTTCAAATCTGAACTGAAGTAGCAAATATCCATAGTCCCAACATAAATTCAGGTTCAAAAGAGGAACCAAATAATGAGAAAAGGTATCACAACAGCATTGAGATATCTATTACGTGCAGGACCTGGTGGAGCAGCATGAACATAAATGTAACCAGGAGCTGTGATGAGCTTTCATCCAAAAATCATTTTCACCAGCAAAAGAAAATGCAACAAAAGCAATCGAGATCATGTTTTGGCGGGTTGAGCTCAGGTTTTTTTTAACTTGCCGCTTCTAGCTGGCTTGCGCCACTTAACTTTTTAAAATAACAAGGCGTGACAGAGATAGCGGGCCAACTCATCAACTCGATAATTTGCAATTTTTCTTTTTATCAATGGGTTAGACATAATTGAAAGTGAAACAACCAAATAACTCATTATAATCCAAATTTGTCCCATAAGCTTATGTTTTACCACAATTTTATTTACTAACAATTTTATTTTTATAAATGAATATTTTTATTTTTGTTGTCAAGTAACCTAGTGACTAGAGAAATTCACCGTAAAAGGAATAAGTGGGGTGTCTGGGATTCGAACCTCAGCCCCTGCATATAATATTTATTATTCCTTACAAATGAGCTAAGCTCATGGGATCACTGCAACATATTTTTTTATAATAATAAAATTGTTAAAAAAAAGGCATTAAAAATCATGATTTTTTGTTTGAATGACTGGCCCGCCAACTCGTCAACCCACCATAAAACAGGGCTGAGTAAAATTTTGGACTCAATCATCTAAATTGACTTGACCTGCTTGCCATCTCTATCATGTTGAATGACCATTTTCTCCATTATCCATGTTTGTAGGGAAAATCCGTTGTAATTCAACACATGCATAAAACTTGTTTTGTGTCGACCTTTCTTTATGTCGAATTTACATTGCTTGTCGAATCCTTTCGTGTTTTGACAAACTCATTTTTATCTATTTATTAAAATTAAAAAAAAGTTGAATTTTATATTGACTTTGACGTTCTTTGACAAACTCTAAATTTTGCAATTTAACAACTTATTCTCTCCGTCTCACAATAATTGTCTCTTTAGCTTTTTTTCTTTTTCTTAAAATAATTGTCACTTTAGAATATCAATGCAACATTTATTATTATTTTTCCTTATTATATCCTTATTTATTGAATTTCATCCAACTTAACTACTTCACTAACTACAATTAATAAGGGTGTTTTAGTAAATTATACTAATTTTACCATCAAAATCAACACAATTAATCATTTCCTTAATAACCGTGCATAAATCTTAAACGACTACTCCCTTCGGTCCTATTTATAAGATACAATTCACTTTTTTGATTCATTGAATAATTGATATATTCGGTCTATTTCTAGACTAGATACATCAATTATTTAATGAACCTAAAATTGGTTATTGGTTATTGATTGAGTTATGAAATTGATTATGTTTATAGATTTGATGAAGATGTTGAAAAAGATTTTTTTTCTTTTTGGATTGGTGTGTTGTTGATGATGAAGATCATGAAGAAGAGGATGGAAGGAGAAGGAAGAAGATGAATAATACAAACCCTAACGTTTTTTTGATTTTTTTAACAGAAGGGACTAAAATAGGTAACATAGATAAAGATAAAGTACTCAAACGGTCTTTTTTTTAGTTAAGGGACAAAAGCGATACCAAATAAATACTTAATGGACCAAAAAAGCATTTAAGCCTAAAAAAAATGATCAATAGATTACGTATTTTCCCGTCAAAAAGAAAAAAAAGATTACGTATTTTATGTTTTTGTTGCTATTCTTTTAACACTTAGATGTTTTATCTTTTTTTTTATCAAGTAGCTTAGTGACTAGAGAAATCCACTTTAAAGATGAATAAATGATGTGTTCAGGGTTCGAACCCCGACCCCTGCATATGTTACATTATCCCTTATCAAGTGAGATAAGTTCATGGGACTATCATTTTTAATCCTATTGATAGATTATTTTTTACTTTGTCTATAAAATAAAATTTTATACTTTATTCATTCCTAACTTATACAAACCGAATGAAATAAAAAAATAAAATTTTAACCAAAAATATATATTGTTTAGAATAATAAATTTAAATGACTAAATATCTTAAATATTTATGATCTCACAAGAAAAGTATTATGAATAAAAAATGTTATTTTATGTCAATTTATATTTATGAGTTAGTTGAATCGTTAATTTTACCGAATATTATCAGCCATAATCAAACAGCCATCAGTTAAAGTTATAAATTATGAGCCATCAGATTAATTCTTTATTTATACTCCCTCCGGTCCTAAATATAAGAGAAAAATCTCCTATTAGATTCAATAAATAATCAATTTATGTAAACGAAATACATCATCCAATGAACTTTAAAAAAAAAAAAAAAAAATTCTCTTATGAGGGAGTATGTAACATTTTTTTTTGGCTAGTTGTTATATATTTTGGGAGAAAAAACTTGAACGAACCAAGGAAAAATTACATTACTACGGAAACGGCAAGATCCATCGCAAATTGCAGTGTGTGCAACTTCACCGAATCACAAATTCAACAACATCAACAATTGATTGATTTCAATTCAATTCCAATTCAAATATCCTTCTAAACTCAGATTCATCAATTCGATTTGAATCATCATCATGTGGAGCACCATTGCCAATTTGAAGGAGAATTTGAATCAGATCGCTCTCGATGTTCACAACGATGATGATGACGAAGACGACGTCGTTTCTTACGCAATCCCTAACGACGGTGAGAGTCCTTCCGTTTCCGATCGCCGGAATTCTCGTGGCTCCACGCGTTCCAATTCGATTCCTAGGTCGCCGATCCCAAACGGAATTGCAGATCATCCCTATTCTTCTGAGGTATGTGTGTATTGTAATTCATGGCAAGTTTGCGTGATTGTGAATTTGTAGAGATTTCAATTTTGAGTTGCGGTACGCTATGCGTGAAATCGTGTAGATTTTTAAGAAATATAATTTATAATTATTGCATGATCAAACAAATTGCTTTAGAAATGTTAGTTTCCCACTATGTAGCACGGACACTGTCCGACTGGTGTCAGACATGTGTCGGTGTTGGCACCAAGATGATACCAAATTCCAAATGATTATGTCAATTCTTCATAGGTTTTGCAGGAGAAATTTGTAATATGAATTGAAAAGAAATTTAGCTGGCTTCATGATTCTCACTAGCAACAAAGTTTCTCAACCTTAGCATATGTAGTATGTGCAAGTGTAACATTTCCCAAAGTTATTAACTATAAGGTTTATCTTGAATTTGAGGTTATAGAATCACAAGTACGAAATTACACACCATTTGGCTGTCTCTTTTCCTGTTCATATATAATGTGTGAGGCATTTTATGCGTGCAATTAAGATCACCCTATGCTCTCCATTTCTTTTAACGTGTCCGTTACTATAGTTTTGGAGTATAAATGTTTAATAAATGTCACCAATTTTTGAAACGTGTGCATTTATATCATTTATTTACTTTAAAACTATAGTACTAGACACCTCCATTTCTTTTGCGCACACGAGTTAGTCTATAATAACCTACGAAGCACTGACACGGACACTGATACTGACACGTCGATGCCAATAATAATTTGAAAAAAATAACATAATTGAATGTAATCACATGTGTCAGTGTACGGTTTTGTGTTGGACACCGAACATGGCTTCTATTAGAAGTGGCTTTGGTAGAGATAATAACACAATTATTCTGTTTACAGCACACGGATATGTCTATGTTTGTGTTCATGCGATTTCATGTCGATAGATAGTGTTAGTTAGCTGTGTTATGTTTTGTTTGTTTATTTAGATATTTTTCGCAAGACTTTTGTTGTCCATTATTTGAAGTTTTGTTCATCGTTGGGTAAAATGGCAATGATGAGTGATTAGTATATAATGTTTTGATCCACAAGTTTTATTCTCTTAGCAGAAGGTTCATTCTTATGTGATTTTAGAGATTTTACCAGATGCATGAGATTGTTATTTTTTATTAGGTGTTTATACCTTGTATTTTCCCTTGAATCCTCTGGTTGAATATGGTAGGTAGGTTGGTCAAAACTAAAAATTTGCGCTGTTTCTTTCAGATAGAACAATATAGAGCAGAAATCAAAAGACTTCAAGCATCTGAAGCAGAGATTAAAGCACTATCAGTTAATTATGCTGCACTATTAAAAGAAAAAGAGGTACGGCTAGCTGTCACTTTTCTGCATATATATACTGGTAATATATCAAATTTTCTTATGTTCTTTCTAGTGTTGGACCTTCCTAATGTTCAATTTCAGCTGTTGGGTGGCATTAGCCATTCTTTTGATACATGAACTAGTCTCGTGTATTATGAATCATCTTGTTACACATAGCTGGGAATCTTTGTTAGTTCCTTGAAAACTACTGTTTGTTTTTTGTTGCCTTTTCTTTTTGAACTCTTTATGTACCTTGTGTTGTTTTCCAAACAACAGTCAGTCTATATTCTATTTCTACTTTGAGGATTTGCTACACTGCATGGATCAATCAATGCCAATGTGTTCTATTACCAACCAAATTTTAGGAAAATCATGTGCAATTAAATGATTTAGTTTAGCGTTTCTTTACTTTAAACGATTTAGTTTCCCCTTATTTGTCCACTTTTCTCACTTGATACTCGGATGGTGTTCTTATCACATTATCACACAGACCTTACTCGAATTTGCACCATCTTCCCCACAATAGATGGTACTTGAACTTTCCTGTGGATTATGTCATTCCAAAATCTTCCGTCTCCTTTTCATTTACCTTATTGTCGTACCTGCTACACTTTTTTTTCTCTGTCAAGTCTTATCGCGTTTCACTGCTGAACATTCACTGCCATAGAGCGTTGTAATGTGATATGAACAAGTAATTTCTCTATTTTCTCGTAATACAATACTGGTTGTTGATTCCAAATCTCATAGCTATCTGGTAAATATTGTTTTTTTCTAGTTTTTTTTTGAAACTTTTCTTCCACAATTTATGATTAACTTGAGCCTTTGTTGATGTTATCCATCCAACTTGAATCCTTCTGCGAGGCATTACCATCAATCTTTTTTCTCATCACATTGTAAGATGGATCGAAGATACATATTAAACTGTACATCTAGTGATACGATGTAATCCCTAATCTGGACCTTATATCATGTTTGTTTGAAATAAGATGAACTCAGCTGCAATGTGCCATTTGAAGAGTACACAATAAATATATCTGTGCATCTGGATGTGCCATTCTTCCACAATGTTTGCTTCTTTCTAAAACTCTGATTCTTTAGACCCATTTCCCCCAAACAAAATGATTTTTTATCTGCTTCAATATATTATAGGATTATATCTCATCATGCGATTGATCTCAGGAAGACGTTTCATAAACTGTCCATTATTGCACCGACATATTAATTTGGGGTTTCATAAACTGTGCATTTGGTAATTTAACTATTCAACCATTTCAACTTTGCAGGATCACATCATTAGACTGGATAAAGAAAATGGCTCCTTAAAACAGAATTTAGAGGCTACAAGTCCCGCTTCTTCAAATGGCAATCACAGAGTCAAGGTAATCCTATATTTAAATTCACACTTTATTCTGAAGAATTTAATTGTTTGTATTTTTGTTACAGAAATTTTTAACCTGTGCTTTACGTCTTTCGTTGGTTTATATCTCGTAGTTAATAATTTTTGTATGAAATTTAAATATTGATGACAATGAGTATGCCATATACATTATTATGCTTTAGTCTGCAAGTTGGTTTTCAAAACCTGTGCTTCACATTTTTTGATTAAAAAGTATCGAGAGCCCCACATTGGATATTGATGTGGCTTGAACAGTAAACAATAGTTAATAAGTGGCGGAAACCCTCACCCCATGAGCTAGCTTTTGAAGTTGAGTTAGGCCTAAACTCAGAATAGTACAATTTCAAATCCTACCCTATATCTGTTGGGCCACCCGCTAGTGTCTAGTCCTGCAACCTTCACGCTCCCATTGTGTCATACAGGAAGTGAAAGGGGTGTGCTGAGTGTTTCACATTGGATGATAATATGACCGAACAACGAAGGAGGGAGGGACCCTCTACCCATGAGCTTCCTTTTGGGGCTGAGTTAGGTCCAAATTCAAATTTGGATGAAAAAAATAAAAAGTAAACTTCCTTTTCAACTTTCAGTTATTAATATCGACTCTCGACACAGGTTCACCATACTTTACTAAACTTGTTCTGGAGGATTAATTCGAGTGCTTCAGACCGAGCACATACTTCTCTACATATAACCAGAAACCACATTAAAATTGTCTCTTGTCAATACAGTATTTGGCTTTATTTTGTTATTGTTTACAAATTAGGAATAATTTATTTTGAGATTGATTAACTGTTTTATGATATAACTTATTGAATTTTTAGTGGGCAGTGGGTTTGGCCAGTTTCTTTGCAGCACTTAAAAATCATTGAAATATTTATTAGAGCATGCAATTTATTCTCTTATGTAATGCATTTGATTGTAAAGCTTAAGTCTTCATCCAGAGGTTTACTCATATCAATCTTTGACATAGAATTATTGTTGTGGCTTCTATTTACAGTAAAACCAATAGTTTTCTTCTGGATTTCTTTTTGTAGAAAAGCTCTTTTGACCCAAAGTTTCTCACTGCTATTTCTTTAAAATATATTTGACCATAATGTTAGATCAATGTAATTAATCAGAAATATGAATTCTTCTGACCAATCGAAATATGTATTCATAACCAGGGTTGGTTAGAGAAAGGGAAAACAATATGTTTTTATTGTATATGTCGTCTCATCTCATACAATTTATAACAAGTGAGAAACCATGGTTGCATATATTTGTGCAGGGAAGTAGTGACCAGTCATCTAATCGACAACATAGGTTCGCAACTCAAATGAAAAACCGTTATACTACAAACAACGGAACCATGTCTACTTTGGAATCCAATGCAATTCCAAGTAAGATGGTATCTAATCATCCCAACTTACAAGTAAAAGACAAGGTAGTGGCAATTTAGTTTCTTTGGTTATTAAGTAATGAACCAAAATAGAAAGATTGACCATTATGTGGCATTCATGACAAATTAGGTTTTTTTGTTATTCCTTGCCCTAGTTTGATTTTGATCAAGTGTACTTTTGTTATTTTATCCCATGTGTATGTTCATTTTCATTTAGTCCCAGTATGATGTGCATCTTCTTTAGAAAATGAAAATATTTCTTAATTTGATTTTTATATTTCTTCATAATTTGAAATTTTAATTTTTCATCTGGTCGTTTTGATTTAGACTTTTTGATAGGCTATATATTTTTTATTTTTTAGTGATGAGTGAACTTGACAACAGATGTATGAATGCCTTCTAGGAGCTAGCAGATTTGGTAGAAGGAAAAAATAGCCCCACAGCAGCAGCACAAGTACAACATACTCATAACATACGAAAACTGAAGCTGGAATTGGAGCAAGAACGAGATAAATTGGAAAACATTCAGCTACAATTCCAGGGTATTTTTCTGCATTTGGAATAATTTGATTGAATCCCCATTCTCTACTTTTAAATAGAAAACTGCTAACAAATCTAATTCTTTCTCCACTGTCAGAGGAACAGAAATTGAACAAGTCTTTCCAAGAGGAGCTTAAATTATTAAAGTTGGAAAGAGACAAAGTAAGTCCAAATAAGCATTGATGCAAATTTAATGTTCACGGCTCTAACATCTTTATTTTATTACACCTGGATATATAGTTTACAATGTGAGTCCGCTCTCGACATTAAGGCTTAATAAACAGATGTGCCGTGAAATGAATGTCACGTTTCACTGTGATCTGCAGTTTAGGATGTCTGTTTGTAATTTTGTATTTTGGTATATGGCTATATGCTACTTTTATGATTATCTTATTAAACATGACACAATGTTATAAAGCGAACAGTCAAAATCATTCCTTTTCAGGAAATTGTTTGGTGCATTGGAAAATATGTAAATAACATTTTATGGACAGAATAATGAGATTTAGTATCAAATTATTAATAGATGAATTAAAAGCACAATTAATTATTTGCACGGGTTCACGAGGGTGATAGGACTAAAGTAGAAATTACAAGAGAACACTATAGCTTTTTCAGATGCTTCTAAATCTCCATATCACTATTTCTTCATATATGAGAGGTTTTTTATACGAGTATGTTTTTGTTGTGCACCTGTATGGGTGTGTGTAAATGCAAAAATAACGACCATTTTTTGGGTTATTACTTGTTAATAACTTCCATTGCATCGTTGAGTAATAGATTACATCTTTTTAAGGAAAAGGATGTTGGTTTTTGTTGTATTGATTTGCAACATGAGTTCTGTTATAGTTTTTGGCTATCTAACCCCTATATGTATTGCTGCTTGAAGACTACAACTGAGGTGAGGCAATTACACAAAGAATTGAATGAAAAAGTATCAGAAATAAAGCGTCTGCAATTGGAGTTGACTAGACAGAAAGGTGAAGAAGCAAGTAATGCTATGGATAGCTCAAAAAGACTAATCGAAACATTAGAGAAGGAAAACACCACTCTTAAGGTTTGTAGATATATGCATTACATTATTCCATCGCAGTACAAAATGTTTCTACCATCTTATCAATCAAAACTTGAAAATATTTTTGATGTTGTGCTCTAGACAGCATTCTAATTTATCCTACATTTTGTTATTAGATGGAAAAAAGTGAACTTGAGGCTGCACTCAAAGCGAGTAGCGTGTCCTTCACTGGTAAAAAGTCACCTGTTGCTTCTCAAGTCCAGAATAGGGATTCAAGCAGCGCCAGTGATGTGAGCCCATATTTTACAGTAATATTTACTTTTCAATTTATCAGTTAAGTTCCATGCTGATAATGGTTGTCTTTTTTCTCTTTTCTGGGAATTGGTGAATGGGCTTTTGGTAACAGTTATCAGATCCTTCCAAAAGTTTCCCTGGAAAAGAAGACATGGAAATGTCCTTACAGAAGCTGAGTAATGATTTGAAGAAAACACAACAGGAGAGGGACAAAGCAGTACAGGAATTGACCCGCCTTAAACAACATTTGTTAGAGAAGGTTTCATATTTACGTATTTATTAAATTCATCTGTTGAAGCTAGATTAATACGATGAACGAACATGATATTTTTTCTCATGCAACCAAAAAAAATAAAAAGAACGTGATATTAAAAAATAAGTAGTGTACAAATTATCATAATCTTTTTACAGTTTTCAAGTATATAGTTAATCATGTTGTCTCATTAGTTTTATAATAATTGTGAATAAACTACAATTGCTAATATCATACACGAATTTATCATATCAATCTTTCCGCATCAGACTATAATTTTCATTTCGGTGGTATTTCTTTAGGAAAATGAAGAGTCAGAAAAAATGGACGAGGATACCAAAGTTATTGAAGAACTACGGGATAGCAACAATTACTTAAGGGCTCAAATATCACATCTCGAGAGAGCTCTGAAGCAAGCAACTTCAGATCAAGAGAAACTGAAATCTGCAAACAACAGTGAAATTCTGAAGTTCAGAGAAGTCATTGATGACTTGAACAAAAAGCTTACAAACTGTATAAGCACAATAGATGCCAAAAATATTGAACTAATAAATTTGCAGACTGCTCTCGGACAGTATTATGCTGAAATCGAAGCTAAGGTTATTTTAAATTTTTTATTATTACAAGTTTGCTGACATAAATTGAGTTGTTAACACCTTAATATTCCCACTCACCTTTTTATTTTTCTGTCATTATCTTTTATGTATATATGTTATATTGTTACACAGAGTAAGCTTATGTCGCTATTAATTTTATTTCCTGAAGGAACATTTAGAAGAAGAGTTGGCTCGTGCAAGGGAAGAAACAACTAATCTTTCTCAACTGTTGAAAGTATGAATATATCTCACTTTTGCTAAATTAATAATATGCAGACAACTTCGTTTAAAATACGAATTGAGCAAAAATTGTATCCTTTATGTTGATTATAGCACAAAAGCATATGATGATCTTTGCTAGTTGTTGTAACACAAGTATTTGATTATTTGTATCATGTTGAACTCTATGTTTTAAAGTTACTCTATCTTAATACTTAAAAAGCATAATGCATCTTGTATTATCTTATCCTCCATCATTCCTGAAAATTTTGCTCAGTATATGTACATTGTATTGTGTTTTTTTGACTCAAGGTTAAAAAGTCAATTTGTTGGTGTTCATAATTAAGCAGCATATAGATTAAATGGTTATGTTATTGCCAGGATGCAGATTCCAAAGTGGATATATTGAGTGGTGAAAAAGAAGAAATTTTAGCCAAGCTTTCTCAATCTGAGAAGGTACAATCAGAATGGAGAAGTAGAGTAAGCAAGCTTGAGGAAGAAAATGCTAAATTGAGGCGAGCTCTTGAACAGAGTATGACACGGCTAAATAGAATGTCGGTGGATTCTGATTTTCTTGTTGACAGGTTGGCAGTTTTTTTTTTCTTTTCTGAGTATAATTTCGAGAATAAAACATTATGGCATCATTTGACCCATGTAACTGACTTGGCTTAGTCTTGGAGAAAGATGTAATTAAAATTATAAAAAATAAGCTAGGAGTTTTTCTGTCCTGATTTTTTTTTTTAGAATAAATTATCTTAATGTTTTAATTTTACTTTGACAGGCGCATTGTGATAAAACTCCTTATTACTTATTTCCAGAGAAACCACAGCAAAGAGGTATCAAGTCTTCTAACTGGGGTTGCTTTATATGCATTTTTCAAGACTGCAACCGTTTCCTTTATTTCTTCTGTGAGAATAATTTGTGTGTATATGATGAGTATCTAAGAACTTGGGGAACCCACCCTCAAGAACTAGCTATCAAGGGGGGAAGAACCAAGCCGCATAAATAGTCCACCGAGCATCCCATACTACTCGACGTGGGACTTGTTCCCCCCATAATACCCAAGTCCCTATCAGTACACCCTTGTGTGTTGGGGAGAGACCAGGGAGTGAAATTTAAGGGCTCAGTTTTTATATATTAGCTGAGTTAATTTATGGTTACGTTACTAGATGTTGTTCAAGAAAACTAGTATATGGTCAGATTGATGGGCATCTATAACCTAGGATAGGGTTTTAAGAAGTTACAGTCTTGGTTGATATTTTAAGAACCATTGAACTTGTGAAGGTTATAAAATTATGTTCTCCAGTTTCACATGTTTACGGTTGGCTGTATATTTTGGTTCCTTCCCTTAACATTTGCTCCCAATGCCATGTTATTTTATCTGGTTTGCATGCTAATTGTTCAAATGATGATATTTTTCATGTGGTTTTTTATGTTGGGACAGGTTTTGGACTTAATGGTTCGCATGCTGGGATTTTCTAATGAGGACAAGCAAAGGATAGGCCTTGCTCAACAGGGTCCAGGGAAAGGTGTTGTCCGTGGTGTTCTTGGTTTGCCTGGCCGCCTGGTCGGAGGTATCTTAGGAGGGAGTTCAACTGAATCAGCTGTAAATGCTGGATCTGATAACCAGGTAATTTCTTCTCCTCTGGTATTAATTGTTGCATTTTACACCACTTTGATATTGAGTTTACAATCATAAATTCATATTTGAACAAGTATTTTCCCATTTCAGTCCTTTGCAGATATGTGGGTTGATTTTCTTCTTAAGGAAACAGAAGAAAGAGAAAAGAAGTTGTCAGGAATTACAGGTGGATCAGAATCTACGGATGATTCACGTGATAATAGTACAAATATTAATTCTGCTTCTTCACCACTTTCCAATCAGAGGTTTAGTACTGGAGCTGCATCAATTAGCTCGCCTACTAATAATCAGATTGGTTCAGAATTCTCGACAGTTCCCCTTACATATTCAGATAGCAAAACAACTAGTTCAAAACTTTTTCCCAGACACTAAATATTATTTTTAATGTAATTAATTAATCAAAGGTAGATATCATTGTTATATTATAGGCATGCAATCTTTTTTTGAGAGCATATAGGCATGTAATCTTGTTCGATCAATTATTTAACTTGAAAAATGACTGTATGTCATTCACAAGTGTGACAATTTTTTTCAATGCTTTCTTCATCTCCTGTGGGATACTTGGATAATTTGGAAATTTATCTTGATGTATAATCACATCCATGTCTTCAGTAGGTGACTTTTAGGGTGCACAAATTGTTAAATTTGTGTACCCATACACAAACACACTTTTAGCCTTGATTTATTATTTTAAAAATGAATGGTATAGATCTAGTGATAGTCTACATGTACAAAATTTGAATAAAGGAATGTATCAAAAAATAATTGAACAAAGGAGCGATATTTTTTCACCGTCTAATGTGGCCTATTTTTTTAACAGCGTGAATCTACTCCCTTTTATTTGTTAAACACAAATTTTTTCCCTATTTTTTGTTATTGAGGGGAATAATTTTTTCCATATTATTTTTGTTCCTCTGTACGTTTTTATGTGTCCTTCATGCATTTTTAATCGTTTAGTGATAGTTTTCTGTAAAAAGAAAACAAATCAATTAATAAATATTTTTTTTTATTTCGATTTAATTTGTATGCATATACTGTGTAAACCTTTTCATATGTGCATGTGCATCTAATCAGATCACTTTATGATATCAACTTTTCAAATTAGTTATCAAAATATCTCTGTAAATACATATTAGACATGTTTTGATTGGATTATGCGTAGAAAAAATAGTTTGCCAATGCATATAAATAGGGAAAAGGTGAAATAGAAGTCCCATAAACAGTTAAATATTCAAAATTGTAGGTTTATTCGTTGAGATAAAAGAAATCATAAAAACTATTTTTTTTTCACTCACAGACACTAGAATATAAGCTCTATAAATTATACACCGAGAATAAAAAAAATGGATTTAATTCTGTTAATGAAAAAATAGACAAAAGTTGGCGTAGACACATCAATAAAAAATGTTTTATTAAAAAATAAATGCATCCTAAATATACTTTTTTTTTAATTAAAAATCACTTCAGAGTAAATAGCTTTTGCAGACTACATTGTCAAAATATAGCTACACGTGAAATGATGTTTCTATCATTACATCCTAACCATTCCATTTTTAAATGATAAATCAAAGGTCAAAAGAGTCTTTGTGCATGGTTACACAAATTTAACAATTTGTGTGCCTAAAAGTCACCGTCTACAAAACACTCTAACAAACAAGTTAGAAGACTCACAAATAAAAAATCCTAGCACTTTACTTCTTATCTAACTAATTGTGATAAGGGACGACACAAATCGGACGCCATGACATTTTTTTCAAAAATCCCATTTTACCTTCTTTTACATTTTAAAAACATTTTCTTTCACATTTTTTTTTGAATTTTCCAGAATGTCGAAAAATTTGAATAGATCCAGAATTGTGAATTTTGGTGTGTGGTGTCTTTTTGCTTAGTGTTGTGTCTCGTTGCGGTGTTTGCTTGATGTAGATTGCTAGATTCGCTTCAATTTATTATAGTTTTAGTTTGGCTTAGATTGTTTGATCAATTTCAAACCATTAGAGCATCTACAATGGTAGTTCCTTAATAGGGACTCTTTAAATGGACCCCAGCTTACACATCACTTATTTATAATATTTTAATAAAAGTATCTATTAAGGACTCAATGACTTCAATAGGAGTACACTAATAAGGACTCCAATGAAAAGTACTTAAATAGACCCCACTAACTTTACATCATTAAACAAAAATATACTATTTATTAAATTATAAATTATCTCATAATATTTAATTATAATCCTTAAAAAAATTAAATTATAAAATATGTATTTATTTGTATGAACTTAAATTTCTGCCACATTTATTAATAAATTGAAAATAGAAAAATTAATATTACAAATTTTACATTCCTTCGTTAAAAAATAATAGTAATAATTTACATGAATTACATTTTATTTAAAACGATGACAAATAGATAAAATAATATTTAAGACAACTATTAATTATTATTTTTTTAAATCAAAACAACTATTAATTATTAAAATATTACTTCTTTTGTAAGCGGGACCACGCAATACTTCTTTTATTATTTCTTTTAAACGTGGGACTCATTAGTTGCCCAGGAGAGAGATGGTCCTTATATAGTTATCTATTCTTTAATGAGGACTCATTTTTTCTTCCTCCAATGGGGGTCCTTAACAGGGAGTGGTCCTTGTTAAGTAAGGACCTCCCATTGGAAATGCTCTTATAAATCAATCAATCCAAAGACACGAGTATTCCGTAGCTTTAAGTATTTTACCATTTTTTATACAATTAACTCATGTGCTTTGAGTTTGTTTTCAAATCCATCATTTTTAATTTTATTGAAGTAGTATGTAACTTGTTCAGGACCTAAAGCTGTAGCAAGATGGTTGAAAGAGGAAGCGCAATAACAGCCATTGCGGCTGCCACAGTTGCCTCATCAACATCAAACAAGGGTAAGACAATGCCCAAAACTGACATGGCTGTTGCTTCAGCTGCAACATTAGTGGAAGCACAATGAGTGGAGGCTTCTAAAGCAATGGGAGCTGAGCGCGACCACCTTGTTTCCGTGATCAGCTCAGCTCTTTAATGTCCGTTCTCATGATAATATCACTACTTTTACTGCTACAGATGCCACAACTACACATTTTACACTCATTGCAAAACATCTATTTCCTATTCTAAGGTAATCAAAATCAATCAATGCTTCATATCGTGCTAGTATCTCTATTCTCGATATTGTAGGTAATTTTAGTTATATACAGCTAGTAATCGCTGTGTTAGTATTTCTTTTCTTTGTCATGATTCGAACCCTAAACTTAATTTAACTCTTCAACTCTTTTAATCTCTTATCTCAAAACAAGTTACTCCACATATTAAACGTTAACTTTGTATTGTTTTTGAAGCATTCTTCTATGAATGAACATATATATTTTTTTAACAAAACAAGAATGGATTGAATCAAAAGTGTAGTAATTATTGATGCACGGTCCGAAACTATGGAACACTCGGCAAATAATTAATTTTTCAAAGGGACATGATTGGATGCGTTAAAATTGCAAAAACAAATGTACCAGAAGAAAAAAAAATCACAAACAAATGTAACCATTTGATAGGAGATTTGCTCACATTTAGTTCCTTTAGTAGAGGGAATATATAGAAAACAAAACAAAAAAAAATACCAAACAAATGAATAAATAAAAATTGTTATGACGAAGAAAATGCTAAAGATTGTCCTTATAATACTTTTAAAAAAAATTAAAATGGAAATATTCTCTTAAAAAATGGTGAGAAAATGTATGTTCAACTTTTTAAATGGTTAAAAGTTGTTTTAATGTAAAATTTCAACTATTTATTTTTTTAACATTGTTAGCAAGACATAATAAAAGTAAACAAGGGATGATCGTGTTGTTTACGATATGAATTATGTATAGAGAAAGAGAGAGAAGATAAGAAAGACCAAAGGAAGGTTATGGGTTCAACTTTCAATAGAATTTGGAGAGAAAAAAAAGATAATCAAAATTCTTAAGTAATGACTCGATATAAAAAGAGTAAATATTAATCCTTATTTTTGATTTTATTTTTGGTTAAGTAGTTTAGTATTTAACATTCATCTTAAAGGTGAATAAATACAGTGTCTGAGGTTCTACCAACTGAATTATGTTTACGGTGACATAAAATTTAATTCTTATTTACATGAAATATACATAGACTCAACCATAAAAAAAGAATAAATAACATAAAATCTAATTGACTAACCAATTCAAAATATAGAATATATTTATTAATAAATATATTCTATATTCTCTAATAGATAGAATAAAATTCTTATTATATTCATATTCTTACTGGTAATTCTTATTAATTATTAGTAAGAAATGAAAATATTATAGAATAAACTTTAATTTAATATAAAAAAACGAATAAAAAAATCAAAAAACTGGGAAACTAAAAGATACTCTAATATACTATAATAAAATATTAAAGATATTTTACAACAATAATCTAACACGCTATCTTAGAGACATATATGGTACTCCCTCCTCGAATATAAAAGAAGATAAATTTTTTAGATTCATTAATATTTGACCTATATAATAAATTAGATAGATACATCAATTATTCAATAAATTTGAAAAAAAAGATCTTCTTTTGTATTTTAAATTGGAGGGAGTAGTTCATATTTGTGGGAAAATAATAAAATAGGAAGTCGGTCAACTTAGAGACATACAGTCGGATTTTTGTACATGTTGGATTGTTGTACATAGTATGTTGTTGATATTTGGGTAAAATGCATTCATTGCAATGCCACATAGGCCTTCCTTTGCATCTATGTCGCGCTTAATCCTTATATATCCTTTCTCACCCCATGAAGTTCCCCATGAATTCTTTACTAACCAATATTTAGCACTACTAGAAAAAGCAAAATTAGCGAGGGAAATTAGTGACGGAAAAAATGAAATTTCTCACAAATTTCTTGGTCGCAAAATTTAATGACGGAATTAGAGAGGGATTTCACGTTTTCCCTCGCTAAATATCCCTCACTAATTTTTGTTTTTTTAGTTGTGTAGTACCGTCATTCGATGTACCATAGCCAACTATTGTTACAGCATGGTTTGTCTTAGTTCCACATTCTCCTGTAAATATTCCGCTTGACTAAAATCTGAACATACCTTTTATAACATCAATACTAACCGAAACTGGTTGATTGGCTACAGCTTTAAGCAGTGAATCCTCGCTATTTTTAGGGACTTGCTCGTAGCTCTTAATCTGAACTTGGTGACACACCGTCTTACAATTTCCTTTAACTCCCTTGTATGGATAACTTGCTTCTGTGGCAATTCCACCGTTTTCTAAATTGAATTTAAAAGCATCAATCTTATAACCACCATTACATCCATTGGTCCAATTACTTGTGACACAATCCACAAGTTGTTGCTCTGAAAAGGAGACTAAATTTCCACTAGTTATTTGTTGGATACCTTCTATTGCAGCCACCGTAGAAAATGCCCAACAACTACTAATTAAGAACAAATAGTTATGAACCAAGCTATGAGATGAATTAAACAAGAGTATTGAGATTTAAAAAAAAGAAGAAAAGAGTGTCGTTTTATGTTACCACATCTTCTTTGATTCTTGACTGGAGTAACTGCTCCAAGTTTCCTCCAATCTACGGCGGCAGGAATATCAGTGATATTTTTATGCCTAAACGACGTTGTTGTTGTAGTCCTCCTGAACCCGGCAGCATTGAAGGAATCAATGTAAGCCACATTGTGTTTGAATATTTGAAAGTGCTTTTCCTGCTCTGCGTCATCCTTGTAGACCACTCCATACTTTGTCTTCCAGTGCTTGTATCTTTGTGACAATGATAAAGATTGATCATTCTCTTGGTTGATTGCCTGGAAACATTATCCAAATTACTATTAGTATGTTGATTAGAGTACAAAGATACTTGTTTTTGCCCATCGAACCGTAAGTACGTTTGGGTACGCAGGTCCAAACTGCGAAAGAAAGAACACAGAGATAGTATTTGACTAATCCCACACCAAAAACAAACACATATGCTCATCAATATAACCTCTATTTATCGAATCTTGTAATCAGTAAAAAAAATCATGAAAATATACGAGGGATTAGGAAACTGACTTTTTTGAAAAAGTTAATTTTGATCTTAATATTCATTTTTAAATTGTTGATTACTGATTAATGATCAATGGTAATTCATCTAGTAATGCTTGCAACATCTTGGACTTACAAGTACTATTTTATCGTTGGAATCTTTAACATGCAAACAGAGTTGATGATATTATGTGATAGTCTTAAGTGTTACACTTTGTGAGGTGTTACGCTTATAATAAGGTAGGATAAAATTAGATTAAGTGTAGTCTTATTAATCTGATGAATTGATAATACTAAGAGGATTGAACTTTTGATGTCATTGTACAAACAGTGGGGTACTACTCATTACATTTTTGATGTTATAGTGTTAACTTTACTAACAAAGTCATTTTCATGACTTCACCATGAAATTTTCCAATATACAATTGTAAAATAACTCTACAAAATATACTATTCTTATATGTTAACATAATGTCTAGATACTGTATGATACATTTTATTTTTTTTAGGGAAGAAAATGTCTTTTATATATCCATGTTTTGTTCAATTCTATTTCCTTGTATTCATACATTCCAAGAACGATTCTCCCCAAAAATTGCGACAACACCGAAGTCTCTCTCAAATCACTAACTACTTGTCCAAAAATATAGAAATTTCTAATGTTACAGTAAATTACATAAAAAAATGACTAATACAAAAAAGTCTTTTAAAAAAGGACCTTGTTAACGAGTGTCTAAGGAAGATTCTTTAAGAATTTCAAATCATGAAATTATTTTTTAAAGTTAAATATTTTAATTTTCAATGTATTAAATACACAAATATTTATAAAATTTACTATTTAATGTGCTTAAGGAGTGTTCCGGAGACACACAAGAACATGCAAATAATACATATAATATATTTTTTTTTTTGGTTTTTAATACATATAAAAAAAGGAAAATGCTATGTAGTACGGACATATTGCATAAGAATTTTCACGGACGCGTGAAAACAACATATTTGCACGCGCTGCAGTCTATCCTGTCCAAAAAAATGATGTCATAATTGTAATTTCAATAAAATGGTGACCCACATATAACATACAAACTCCTTATCAGAAAAAGAAAAAAAAACCTACTGAACAAAAAATACAATCGAAAAATCCAATTTTCAATTGATTTTATGATCAATTAATTAACAACTAATTGATTCTCCTCCAATTCCATTACCATGTGTAAAATCACCTCTTTGGATGGTAAAGTTATCTTTGCAATGAACAACCTTTCCAATTTTAAAATAGGAACTGCAGTCTTTAATATCAAGTAAACCTTTTGAACCGGTGGATGAGATCTACAGTTCCAAATAGCAAGAAGTGAGTTCCAAAACTAAGTCCTTTTCTTCATCGTTTTGTTGCTATGTTTTATGACTCAGTGAGTGTATAAACTGTAAAGCAAGAACTGAATCAGTCTTCAAAGAGAAAAAAAAAGTGAGTCGTATTCTTTGTTTATTTAGTTTAAAATCTGCTGGAAAATAGCTCAGCACACTACAAACTATGTTGAGCCATGGGAGAAAAAGGGGAAGAAGAAGGGTCATCACAACAGTTCTGTGGTAAGAGAAACGGTGGGTAGGTGTGGGTTAAACAATTCTATAATTTTTTATTATATTTATCTTGTATATGTATTTAAATAAATTGCAAAACTGTAACGCGTGGAAAAGGAACATCCGCACTCGCCTGTGAAATTTCGTACTCAAACACCCGTACTGTATACCAGTTCTCATAAAAAAAACAAAATATATAATAAATTTAAAAACAAACTAAATCTAATCCAAACTAAATACTATCCTAATAACCAGAAACAACAAAAACAAATAAAATCTTTTTTGTATTTTTGAAGTACAACAAGAAAATAAAACTAATAACCTAATAAAAATAAAAACAAACACACCCTTCAATCATTATTATAAGTAAAAATCTTCATTGTAGGTTCATTCAATAAATTATGTATGTGGTCTACATTATAAACCACATACATCATTTATTAAATGAACATAATATAACTTTTTCGTTTAATAGTGACCGGAGGGTGTATAATCTAACCTAAAAACAAAAAAATAAAAACTAATCTAAACCTAAAGAGATTTAAACTAATTTTAACCCTAAAAGTTAAACCTAAACTAGAAAGTAGTAACTAACCCTAATTTCTAATATCTATGCTAATACTAAAAACATTGAAAAAAAATTAACTGACCTAAAAATTTAAAACTAAACCTAATCTAAAACTGAAAAATAAACCTAAATATTTACAAAATAAATTCAGCTGATTACGTCATTGAAATATCAACATTCCTCGACAACGGCGTCAAAAACTTCATAGACGGATGTTGGCAAGTGGACCAAATCCTACGCATGTAATAAAATAGTAAGTTATCGTCTCCACATGATTGTAGTTAAACTTAGTAATTGGCAAAATTTATCAGAAGTAAACAAAATAGAAAAGATGAAGTAGTTGCAGGGTTTTAATTCAGATGTGAGATTAGGTTGGTTTGATTCAGATGCGTAACGTAAATTAGGGAATCCTTGAACCCCCTTGCTTCTTTATTGGATTAATTGAAAGTACCTATTAATTAAGACCTAAGGATTATATAAACAATGACCTATTCATAGGAAGAATATCCCTACAACTGTCAGATTGCTATGTAACCTCCATAACTCAATTATGAAAGCCATTGATAAATCCTTTGACGTCAACATCTTGTATGCCTGGATTAGCTGGGAGTCTATTTGTACTCCTAAGGAGGATGGAGGTTTGGGGGTTAGGAGGGTGGGCGATTTTAATATTTCATTGTTAGGCAAGTGGTGTTGGAGGATGTTGATTGACAAGGGTGGGTTATGGTATCGAGTCTTGAAATCGCGATACAGGGAGGAAGGGGGTCGGTTGAAGGATGGGGGGATCTTAGGTTCTTCGTGGTGGAGGGCGATATGTAGGATTCGGGAGGGGGGTGGTAGTTGGTTTGAGGAAAATACTCGGAGGATTGTGGGCGATGGAAGGGAAACTTTTTTCTGGTACGACACTTGGGTGGGGGATTTACCATTACGTTTCAAATTTCCCCGCCTGTTTGATTTGGCTGTGAATAAAGAGCAAACAGTAGGGGAGATGATGAGGTTAGGGTGGGAAGTGGGAGGAGGTGCATGGGAGTGGAGACGTCGGTTACTCGCTTGGGAGGAGGAGAGCGTGGGGGAGTGTTATGTTATGCTTCATAATGTTGTTTTGCAGGACACATCGAGAGATACTTGGCGGTGGTTACTTGATCCAATCCATGGTTACACGGTCCGGGGAGCATACCACTTTCTTACTACTTCAGGGGCTCGAGCTGACAGATCACAGGTTGACGATGTTTGGCACAGGTATATTCCCTCAAAGGTGTCATTGTTTGTGTGGCGCTTACTTCGAGACAGATTGCCCACTAAAAATAATCTAGCAAGGAGGAGAGTTCTTCAAACAACAGACGCGGCTTGCTCAGCAGGGTGTGGAGAATTGGAAACGGCTTCTCACTTGTTTTTAGGTTGTGACATCTACAGCTCTCTCTGGTTACTTGTATTGCATTGGCTAGGTATTTCAGCGGCTCTTCATGGGGAGCTTCGTCCACATTATGTGCAATTTATTCATATGGCTGGTATGCCTAGATTCTCTTATCTTTACTTACGGTTAATCTGGTGTGCATCTGTTTGGGTGATTTGGAAGGAAAGGAACAACCGTGTTTTCAACGTGACTCTGAACCCGCTAGAGCTTCTAGAAAAAGTTAAACTAAATTCTTTTTTATGGTTAAAGTCCAAACAGGTTGCTTTCTTTTACAGTTATCATGATTGGTGGAAATACCCTTTACAATGTATGGGTGTCCATTAGTAGGTTTGGAATGTTAGTGTTACTCCTTTTTGAGGCATTGTGACTCTGTAATTACTCTTGGCGACTTCATCCTTTGCACACCTTGTGCGGGGTGAACCATTGTTAATATATGCATCATTTTAGCTTGTTCAAAAAAAACATCTTGTATGCCTTCTAAATTGTCATCTAATGGAATTACACTTCATGGAGATGCCTAACCTTCGTATCCAAAGGATTCTTAATAAATTAAAGACTCTTGAGAAAAAGTCTTATGTAACGATTAAGTTAAAGCGCAAGAATTTTATGAACCCTAACCTAGTTTGCAAAAGATTTAAATGGCAAAACATATATAACTCAAACCATAATGAATAAAAAAAATCTATTAATTGAATCCAACAAATAAGAATATATTCATCTTAGAACACTAATTGAGAGAGATTTAGTTGCACATGGCAGCCGACATCATTTCAAAATAATAGAAAAACATGCCCTAGGAAAAACATCCTCTGCCTTGAAGTTCTGATGCTTGACCATTGCTTTGTACCGCTAGCTTTCTAAATTAAAAAAATAGTGTGCAAGAGTCTCTATTTATATCAAATCATTACTTAATGATTAAGAGATGAGAACTAGGTTTTTTCCTTGATCCAACTTGGAAAACAAGCTAAAAGTTGCATTTTTCCCGTACTCGTGCCCAGGGGCGCATGAGGCAGCAACTCTAGTGCAAATTTTATAGTTTTTCGTCCTTTTTCGAGCGTTCTTCCGTCTTGAAATGTCTTGGAATTTTAGATGAATTTTCCTCAATTTTTATTATATTCAAAAATAATCTAAGAACCATTAATCTTCATTATTCATGTCTTTGATCTTTCATGTGATGTCTTGTTTTGTCAATTTACATGATTTCTCACTTAAAAGACTCATCACACCTATGAAGTTGCATGATTTAGGATAAAAGTGAATTGCAACGACTCGAATAAAAACAATACAAAATGTTCCTCAAACCATTGACAACTCCTCTAGATGACCTCTTATTTGCCTTCAATTGCAAAGAAAGTAACTAAAAATATAGCCTAAAATATCACATGATACTTTGTCGTGAGGAATCCCTACAACTTTCCACCAAAATGACCTCATCCTCCCTTCTTCCTTAACACAACCTCTTTCTAACCCATATCTAGTCACTAAAACCTGGAACTAAAGACTCTTATGAAAGCCAAATCGAACCCTCAAATTCTACAAACCCCGAACCTTCCATTCTCTTTATCCAAACAAATAATAACCCATTTAATCCGATAAATTTTCCTAACATCCTCGCATGAAGATGAAAATGAAAGATGACATTACAAAAATAAATTGAATATTTCAATTCAGCTATATTAGATAAATGGTGTTGGAGGTTGACTGTGAAGCACCATATATAGTTTTTGGTTTAAGATTTTAGTAGCTCAGTATGCTCTTGATGAAGGGAGGTTGGCGTCATCTTGTCGGAAGGATACAATGGTTTAGTGGAAGAGGTTCATGGTTAATTTTTTTTTTTTTTTGAAGAAGTAAAAGATAATTTTATTAAAGTAAATAGCATCACTAAGCATAAGAAATGATGATCAGATGGTAGAAAAAATTGTACTAATGCAATGAATTAGGGATAAACCCCTCATAATAACTCCAACAACAATAAAAGCCTTAACAGGAAATCACCTATAAGAAAAGAGAGAAACAAGAGTGAAGGTGATATCACCCCTTGATCAAATAAGACAACCTCACACAACCTTCACTGACAGAAAAAGCAGCTACCATACATCCAATATAAATAAAAAAATATTTAAGATTACCAAGGATATTACTCAAGTACATGCCAAGAAGGACAATATGCATCTTAGGATCTCCCTCCAAGTCACTAGCGAGCAACCAAGCACCATTTGAAAATGCAAACTCAACATCTTCTAAAAGTCCGACGACAATTGGACAATGATTTTGAGATACAACCAAGATAACACACAATGAACAAATCCTCAAATGGCTTGCTGCACTTGAATTACCCCTAGTCGAAACAAAAACAAACAAGACAAGCCTTCCACCTTAATTTTGAAACCACCAAAATATCGACCACAAATCTGAGCTACAAAATATCTGAACTCGTGAATTACAATTTGAATTCTATCAGTAGATGCTGCTAATAAATGCCACACAGTCCATAAGCAAAAAATGCCAAAGCACAATACTACCCAAAATGCTGCAAACCCCGACACACTGCTAAGATATGACACACAACCGAGACAAATTACGAATGAAATGATTTAAATAGTATGTACCAAGACACGTGCGCACTACAAAATCACCATAACTCTCTGACTTTTCAAACCGTAATAACGCTGAGGCAAGCCCGCGGGTTCAAACACCACTGCACAATGTTGTAGTCGATGATATTTGATTTAAAACGCATCCAGTTCCAAGAATAAACTTTCACCTCCTCCAACATATTTACTATGTGAATTACCTTGTTGTGAAATATTTTTCTTGTTTCTTGTCTTCGAAATGCTTCACACATGCGCGAACCAAAATACACTGACACACTTTGAGACTGAAATGTCGCTACCTAGCAGACCTTCAAACTTCTCTAGATGCAACCTTCCTTCATTTTGAAAAGTCGTAGAGATCCCAAACCACCATCATATACTGTACCATAAACATGCAAAAATTGGATACTTGAAAAATAGATGACATACCTATTCTTCAAACCAACACATTGTAAAGATCCTTGGCCAATTGCACTTTTTTTGAAAAGATTATCTTTTGTAGCAATTATGTTTTGAAACAATCTCCACACCAAACATGAGACTTTTAATGGGATTGATTTGTCCAACGCCTTTGGCCATAATGGACTAGAAAAATTTGGAATTTCTAATCTAAGAACCCTATAAACCCCTTTTACAGAGTATGAATTTGATGACTCCATACCACCAATATCTAACTGACAAATATTCTTCCACCAAGCGGAATTGTCACTGCCCATACACTAAAGAATCATCCTTAATACTATACCTATTTACCAACGTTCATTACCACATACCACTTCTATCCTTACTAATTTCCCAACACCATTTTCCTAAAAATGCAAGATTAAAAAACCCTTAAGGTTGGGTTAAACCCTTAAGTTTCTAACCCAACCCA
>Ga0315914_1002818_pt1 | contig 26568 bp, 7 predicted proteins | sample MpolenodulesMG_FD_203920 | JGI IMG/M metagenome (GOLD analysis project Ga0315914, IMG submission 203920) | Medicago polymorpha root nodule microbial communities from Los Angeles, California, United States - elongated nodules | ecosystem: Host-associated > Plants > Roots > Nodule | place: USA...
AGGTCGTGGTGGAGGTGGAGAATCAGATGATCCTCTACTAGGTCCCGACCAAGGAACATGACCTTTTGGCAACATACCAAAATTCAATGGTGGACGTCCTGGGTTAGGTGCCGACCACGGAACATGACCTTTTGGCAACATACCAAAATTCAATGGTGGACGTCCTGGATTAGGTGCCGACCATGGAACATGACCTTTTGGCAACATACCAAAATTCAAATTTGTAGGAGGTCGTGGTGGAGGTGGAGAACCATATGATCCTCTACTAGGTCCCGACCACGGAACATGACCTTTTGGCAACATACCAAAATTCAATGGTGGACGTCCTGGGTTAGGTGCCGACCACGGAACATGACCTTTTGGCAACATACCAAAATTCAATGGTGGACGTTCTGGATTAGGTGCCGACCATGGAACATGACCTTTTGGCAACATACCAAAATTCAAATTTGTAGGAGGTCGTGGTGGAGGTGGAGAATCAGATGATCCTCTACTAGGTCCCGACCACGGAACATGACCTTTTGGCAACATACCAAAATTCAAATTTGTTGGAGTTTGTGGTGGAGGTGGAGAATCAGGAAATACTGGATTAGGTCCCGACCCCTTAACAGGACCTCTTGGCAACATACCAAAATCAGCCGCAATAAGAGTCAAAAACAAGAAAGACATGGTAACAACCAAGTAAACCTCTGATATTTTCATCTCTCCAGTTTAGTAATTTAGGTGTGGCAAAACAACATATAAATAAGGTTTAAAAGGCAAGTTTCATATAAAGAAATTTAAGTACTTTATATTCTGTTATAGGTTTTAAATGTGAACTAATTAAATCAGTCAAAATAGCAATGTGAAGTAATTCAATACCATTCCTTTTTCTTTTTTTTGTGTACAGTTACATAATTTATCTAAAAGAACTTTTAGCTTTGACTTTATATCTATATCTTATAGGTGGAAGTTTGATCCACCAAATTCATATTATCTGATCATTCCACCACAAAATTCATCTGATTCATCCATTACATAAAAAAAATATTAATGGATTAGATTCAATCCATCTTTTTTAAAATATGGGTAGATCCAATTCATCCACTTATTTTAAAAATTCAATGGATCACCTTCTCAAATATTAATAATAAATTCATTGGATAAGAAAATTATTTTGGGCCCACGTACCAAAAACAATTAAAATTAAATTTGTAAATAAATACAAACTAATTTATAATTAAATATTTATATTTTAATTTTAATTTTTTTTTGAGGGAATATTTTAATTTTAATAAAAACCTATAACAAACAAAAATCATCCACCTCAAAAACAAACAAAAAACATCTAATCCAAATAACTGCGGTTATTTTTGGCCTAATGATAGTGAAAAATAAGCTGAAATGATAATAAATATGGTTAAATATGTTGTTGATTCCTATAAATATACCAACTTTTTATTTTAGTCTCTCTAGAATTTTTCTTCAACTTTTAGTCCCATAAAATTTTCAATCATTACTTTTGGTCTCAATTTATTAGTAAATTTTTGTATTTTTTTTTTAATTAAACTGTGCAGAAATGTGTAGAATATTGTAAAAATCTCTCCAAAAAAAATAGAATTTTTTAACAAAACATAAATTGAATATGAATTTTTAACCACCAAAACTATAAAAATTCATATTTAATTCATGTTTTGTTAAAAAAAATCTAACTTTTTTTTGGGAGAGATTCTTATAATATTATCAACATTTTAGCAAAATTTTATTCAAAAATATGAATACTACATATGAGTTTACTTTGAAGGAGGGACCAAAAGTGAAGCTCAAAAAAATTTAGGGACAAAAAGTTGAAGAAATTTTTCGGATGGACTAAAACGAAAAATTGACATATATATAGAGACAAAAACATATTTAACCCTAATAAGTAATAACTCTTTGAAAAAACATGGTCCCTCGTCCCTCATCTTTAACTTATTATTTATCTTTTAAAACTTGAAGATATTTTCTAGCTTAAATATGTTTGTTGTCCCTATAAAATTGGGACATTCTAAGTTTAGTCCTTGCTTAATTTTCATAGTGTTTTCAGTCCTAGTAAAAAAAATTCTACACTCAGTTTTAGTCCCTACTAAATTTAAATTTGTTTAATTATGCTTAAACTTTTAAGATTTTGAACAATTTTTTGCAGAAGTGTTAAAAACATTACTAAAAGTTCACCTGCGAAGAAGTATCTGAAAATTTTATTTTTACGTCCAGATTTTTGTTACCTTTATCTTGAAGTTTTGTCTTTTAAAAATATTCTAAATTTTAGTAAACGAACCTTTTGTAATGTTCTAAACTTGTCTCAAAAAAATTGTTCAAAAATTAAAGAGTTTAAGGATAATTAGAGAAACTTTGTTTTGGTGGGGACCAAAACTACATGTAAATTACTTTTATATGGACTAAAAAAGCTATTAAAATTAAGTAAGGAGTAAACTTAGAGATTCTAAATTTTATAGGGAGCAAAAACATATTTAACCCTATTTTCTATCTTAAATTTGGACACCATCCCTCATCTTAATTTTTTTTAACGAAAATTACATAATAATAAAAATACAATTAAAGACCAAATATCCAAATTTTGGACTATCATTGTGACCTTTCTTGTGTGACAGACTACTTGGCACAAAGTGGACAACTTACTTGGAGTTTTTAGCCAAAGAAAAATATATCCAAATACTACTCCCTTCTCAAATATTATATAAGTTGTAACAATAAAAATATATTATATAAGTAAAAATTGGTAAAAAAAAATCGATATATCTAAATCAAATTTTGAACTATATATCAACTTTTTTAACCAATTTTTGTTTATATTTGAAATGTGAAGTAAGATAGCAATGAAAAACAAAAGGAGATGAGCCAGGTCCTTCCTTGTATCAACATAAAAACAAAAGGAGTGAAGCATTGTATTCGATCCAAATGTATCTTGACAATATTTTTTAATGAGTAAATAAGCAATTACCCCTCTCGAAATTGTAAGTTTTGTCAATTACTCTTTTGAAATTAACAAAACTTCAATTACCCACCTGAAATTGCACAACGTTAATCAATTTACCCCTTCCGTCAAATTCTTCTGTTAGTCAATATGACGTTTTGCAAATGCCCCCCGAACTTAAAAATTTATATTTTTTTTCTTATACTTGACTCAAAAGATATTAAAGGCAAACAAGGAAGCTTGAAAAATGCATTTAAGATTCAAGGAAGAGCTTAAAGAGTTACTTGGTGAAGGATACTATGGTAAAGGAGGATTACCAAAAGTGTTTAATGAAAAGAAATACATTGGTGAAGTTGAGGAAATTCAGAAACTTCATGATGACAAGAAGCTTGAGAAATTGCTTGATTGTTGTGAAAGGATTGATGACATTGAAGGAGGTGATGGTGGATGTGAGGCTTGTGGTGATATAAAGTTTGTTCCTTGTGAAACATGTTATGAAAGTTGTAAAATCTACTATGAAAGTGATTATGAAGAAGACGATAATTGGGAGGTTTGTGGGTGAGTGTGGGTTTCAAAGGTGTTCTCATTGCAATGAAAATGACCTAATAAGATGTTCCATGTGCTGTTTCTAGTTCCATGTTTCATTTTGACATTTAACAATGAAAATGGCCTAAGTTAATTGTTAATTCTTTGCTTTTAATATCTTTTGAGTCAAGGATAAGAAAAAAATATATAAATTTTCAAGTTCATGGGACATTTTGCAACATAAGTGGAAAACTTCATGGGGTATTTGCAAAACATCATGTTGACTAACAGAAGAATTTGACGGAAGGGGTAAATTGATTAACGTTGTGCAATTTCAGGGGGGTAATTGAAGTTTTGTTAATTTCAAAGGAGTAATTAATGAAACTTACAATTTGAGGGGGGTAATTGCCTACTTATTCGTTTTTTAATCAACTTGATTTGACCAGCTCTTTTAAGCAAGTTACCTAAGATTGTCATCGTTCTCTCACGAGCTTAAGCTTGTAATGTTTTAGTGTATATCTTATTATTTTTCCTAACAATTTTACCCTTACTATCTTAAATATTAAAAAAAAAAAAATCAGTTAAAAACATCTCTTAATGTTATTTTATATTTATTAGCTAGTTCTATCGTATGTTTTACCCAACCCTAAACTTTAATTTATTAGCTAACTTATCTGCTACACATTATTTTATTAGTTATTTGTTACTTTTTAGCATATAAAACCTTAAAAAAAAAATTAACAAACAAAAATGGATTATATAAGCTCATATGACTATTTTTTTTTTTAGAGAATAAGCTCATATGACTATAAAGACATGTCTTCTAACAATCATATTTTCACAAGCTTATTACTTATTTTTAAAAATTTATAGGTTTTTTTAAAAACTTAATTCAAGTAGTAGGTGGAAAAATAACTTATCAATTCTCTCCATTCCACTCCAAACTCAGAAAAAAAAAGGCTTAATAACTTTTTTTGCGAGTTTGGAGAAGGGAGATAATGGTTTGAAAAAAAGGAAGGACCGGGTGGAACAAATAGAAGACATTGGGAGGAAAGGCTTTGAAAGGCTTTTTTTTTTCATAATATAAAACCCTCCTCATTTGGGAAACTAAAAAGTTGTATTGGATGAGGGTTTTGGGAGGTTTTGGTGGGTTTATATGAATTCTTCAAATTTAATAAATATTGTTAAAATATTCTTAAAATTAAAAATATATTAACCATGAACATAATTTATCACTCTCTAAAAAATACTCTTTCAAAAAATGTGAAAGATTTCTCAATTTTCCCCTGTATTTTTGTCCCCCAAAATCTTTCATTCCCCTCCCCTCCAAACTCTCAAACAATACCTAAAGTGTGCTCCTCTCAAAGTCTCGTATTTGATTATTTTCAGTGAAATTTTTGACAGACTTCGATTTTTTTCAATGAATATTTCTTTAAACTATTTTGACTTCTAAAAAAAAAATATCAATTATCCGTTCTATTCTTACTTATCAATTTTTTATCCAACATAGTCATATACTATGAGTTTTTTTTTATACTAGTAGTTATAATTTGTACGCCACTGTCACCATCACACAAAAACCATTTGAACAATTTCAACCATATCCTTCAAAAGGCTTAATAACAGTTTTAACCCCCTAATTTTTCAAAGTCGCCATTTTGGCCCCTTAAGAAAAAAATATACAAAATCGCCCCCTAAGTTTTGCATATGTGGCAGCTTTGGCGCCCAAGGCCAATTTCGACTCGATCTACGCTGACGTGGCACCCTAAGTGAGGTGCCACATGTTATTTTTTTTTACCAAAAATTGGCATTGGGGGCCAAAACTGCTACAATTACAAAACTTAAGGGGCGGTTTTGTAGTTTTTTTTCTTAGGGGGCGAAAACGGAGCAAATCCAAAGTCCAAAATGCAGCAAAACAAAAACCCAATCCCAATTTCACAACACAACACACATGTGAAGCTATTAGCTTTCGATCTTCTAACCCTAACCCCACCAATCTCCCCAAACCACTCCTTCACCCGCAACTCTCTCCTCATAACATGCGCCGAAACCCTAGGAACCATAACCCTCCGCGACCATAAACCCTTCAAATTCCTCTGTTTCGCTATCGATGACGGAACCGGTGCCATCCCTTGCATTATCTGGCTCAATCACATGACTTCTCCTCACTTAGCTCGCCGGCCGACATAGTCCTCGGGATCTTTGTCTTCTTGTTGATGCTGCTGCGAGATCGGCAGAAGTGGTGAAGGTTGGAAATGTTGCTAGGGTTAGAGGGAGGGTTACGGAGTATAAAGGAGGGGTGCAGATAACTGTTATGGATGTTGTTAGTGAGAGGGATCCGAATGTTGAGGTTTTGCATTGGGTTGAGTGTGTGAATTTGGCTAGGAATTGTTATAATCTTGTTAGTGCTTCTTCTTCTAGTTCTGGTTCTATAGTACCTCCTAAATAGAATTATGATACTTGCTGATCTTTTATTTTGTTGCAAGAGAGTTGTATTAGCAATGTTGTTTATGGTTTTGGTAGTAATTATTTATGTTTAATGATTAGTGATGCTGATTATAAGAAATCTTCACTTGTTTTAAGATGAGTGAAGATTTTGTAGAGAAAAGTAACACAAATATTTCATTTTCCATGTAAAATTATTTATTATTTTATGTAAGGGGTAAAAAAGTCTTCATGATAAAAAAAATTATCTCTTATTTGTTTATTATTTATTCAATAAAAAAGTATCCACCTCAAAAACAAACAAAAAAAACATCTAATCCAAATTATTGTGGTTATTTTCTGCCTAAGGATAGTGAAAAATAAGCTGGAATAATAATAAATAAGGTTAAATATGTTGTTGATCCCTCTAAATATAGAAACTTTTCATTTTAGTTTCTCTAGAATTTTCCTTCAACTTTTAGTCCCTATAAAATTTTCAATCACTACTTTTGGTCCCAATTATTAGTAAATTTTTGTATTTTTTTTAATGAAATTACGCAGAAATCTGTAGAATATTGTAAAAATCTCTCCAAAAAAAATAGAATTTTTTAACAAAACATGAATTAAATATTCATATTTAATTCATGTTTTGTTAAAAAATTCTAATTATTTTTTTGGAGAAATTCTTATAATATTATAAACTTTTCTGCAAAATTTTATTCAAAAATATGAATTCTACATATGAGTTTACTTAAAAGGATGACCAAAAGTGAAACTGAAATTTTTTTTGGGGACCAAGAGTTGAAGATATTTTTCAGAGGGGCTAAAACGACAAATTGACATATTTATAGGGATAAAAAATATATTTAACCCTAATAAATAATAACTCTTTGAAAAAACATGGTCCCTCGTCCCTCATCTTTAACTTAGTATTTATCTTTTAAAATTTGAAGATATAGGGTTAAATATATTTTGTGTCCCTATATAAAATTGAGACCTTCTAAATTTAGTCCTTACTTAATTTTAATAGTGTTTTTAGTTATTGTAAAAAAAATTATTCAGTCAGTTTTATTCCCTACTAAATCTATATTTGTTTAATTATGCTTAAACTTTTAAGATTTTGAACAATTTTTTGAAGAAGTGTTAAGAACATTACTAAAAGTTCACCTGCGAAAAATTATGTGAAAATTTTATTTCTACGTCCAGATTTTTGTTAATTTTATCTTGAACTTTTGTCTTTTAAAAAAAATCATGTTTAATTCATTTCATGTTAAAAAATTCTAAATTTTTTGTAAACGAACCTTTTGTAATGTTTTAAACTTGTCTAAAAAAATTGTTCAACAATTTAAGAGTTTAAGGATAATTAGAGAAACTTTGTTTTGGTAGGGACCAAAACTACATGTAAATTACTTTTATAGGGACTAAAAAAGCTATTAAAATTAAGTAAGGACTAAACTTAGAGGTTCCAAATGTTATAGGGTTCAAAAACATATTTAACCCTATTTTCTATCTTAAATTCGGAAATCATCCTCCTCATCTTTATTTTTTTTAACGAAAATTACATAATAAAAAAAATACAATTAAAGACCAAATTTTGGATACTGTCATTGTGACCTTTCTTGTGTGACAGACTACTTGGCACAAAGTGGACAACATACTTCGAGTTTTTAACCAAAGAAAAAGAAAGTTTAAAAAGAAATATCCCTTCTCAAATATTATATAAGTTGTAACAATAAAAATATATTATACAAGTAAAAATTGGTTATTGATCAAAAAAAAATTACAAGTAAAAATTGGTAAAAAAAATTGATATATCTAAATCAAATTTTGAACTATATATCAACTTTTTTAACCAATTTTTGTTTATATTTGAAATGTGAAGTAAGATAGCAATGAAAAACAAAAGGAGATGTGCCAGGTCCTTCCTTGTATCAACATAAATACTACATTTTTGTTCCTTTTCCTAATATGACTATAGTCTTCACCAAGTTCACAATCCACCAAAAGTTGAACTATTCTCTTTCCTTTTGAATATCTGCAAGTACTTTGTCTTTTACATAATTCCCTCAAAATCAACATAAAATCCAGAATTTGGAATAACCGTCACAAAGGTTTACTCAAACAACTATAAGAGAATTCGGACTATAAAATCAATGAAGTGAGTTTCGAACATGTGGGAGAAGACATTCACAATATACCCTCACAATACATCTCTCCACATGGAAAAAAAAGAAAACCCTAACAACTTCTATCTCAAGAAATCCAGCATACCAACCTCTCTCTTAACCCTCACTTTGTTTTCTTTTCCCCTGCATTTTACGGTTAACTTTTCTTTTGTTAACACACTTTTTTTTCTTCTTTGCTGATATTCTTTTAGATAGATTAGTTAACTTTTCTTTTAGTTAACAGTTAACACATTATTTTTTCTCTTTTGGTAACGAAATACTTTTTGTAGTACTATCTTTTCATTTTCATGCTCAGTTAAAAATTTATTTCTGCAACACAAAAGCCTAGCAAACATTCTTTAAAAAAAACAAAAAAAAAAACTAGCAAACATGATACTCGTTTTTCGTTTTTTTTATACAAGAGCCAAACAATCTTGACGTCCATTTTCTTTGAATGTCATTTGTCGAGTACATACTTGATATCTCTTTACTTTTTTTAAAAGCAAAATTTTTTTATGGTTAATTAAGTAAATGGTCTCTATAAATATCCATAATTTCATTTTTAATCTCTCAAAAAAATCGAACTTTTTAGTCTCTATAATAATTTTCTTTAACATTTTTAGGAACAAAAAATGCTGACGGAAATTTTTTACAGGAATAACAAATATTATTCAAAAATTTTACATGAACTAAAAAAATATGATTTTTTTTCTAAGGATTAAAACTGAAATTCTTGATATTAATAAGGATCATTTACTTAACTAACCATTTTTTTCTTTAATATTAAAATCATTCATTTACAAAGTATTATTTTCTAGATGGACTTAGTAACTTTGAGTTTTCATTGCATTGCATTTAAGAGAATGAACCCACAATTGTCAAGTCAAATTTTATTTTATTTTAGTTTCTTGTAAATATTTTTTTATCTTTCTATATATAATGTTCAAAAAAAAAAAAAACTAAGTGGTGTGAACCTCTTCATCGCCATTGATCAACACTCACCCAATTAATCCAACCTTATCAAGTGTGTTGATTATCAACACTCACCCGATTAAGTGAATGTTGATTATCTTCAAAGATTGTATCGTAAGTTTTTTATCTTTCTACCAAGTGGCTCTTCAATGCATTGGATTCATGTTTAGTGGTGATTGTCCATCAAATCTATCAAATACCAAACAAAGTGTGTGATGTGATAGACGATCACTTGCTTTGAGATGGATACGATGCATTGGAGATCATTATAGAAAGATGAAAATATATAGTGCGATAGTTGAGGATAATCTGCATGTTTTTTTGATAAGGCTGTATTTTCATGTGGTTGTTGGTCAATTGGCATGAATAAGTTAACTATATTTGGAGTGAAGCATTGTATTCGATCCAAATGTATCTTGACAATATTTTTTAACGAGTAAATAAGCAATTATCCTCCTCGAAATCGTAAGTTTTGTCAATTACTCCTCTGATATTAACAAAACTTCAATTACCCTCTGAAATTGCACAACGTTAATCAATTTACCACTTCCGTCAAATTCATGACGTTTTGCAAATGCCCTCCGAACTTAAAAATTTATATTTTTTTTCTTATACTTGACTCAAAAGATATTAAAAGCAAACAAGGAAACTTGAAAAATGCATTTAAGATTCAAGAAAGAGTTTAAAGAGTTACTTGGTGAAGGGTACTATGGTAAAGGAGGATTACCAAAAGTGTTTAATGAAAAGAAATACATTGGTGGAGTTGAGGAAATTCAGAAACTTCACGATGACAAGAAGCTTAAGAAATTGCTTGATTGTTGTGAAAGGATTGACGACATTGAAGAAGGTGATGGTTGATGTGAGGCTTGTGGTTATATAAAGTTTGTTCCTTGTGAAACATGTTATGGAAGTTGTAAAATCTACTATGACGGTGATTATGAAGAAGATGATAATTGGGAGGTTTGTGGGTGAGCGTGGATTTCAAAGGTGTTCTCATTGCAATGAAAATGACCTAATAAGATGTTTCATGTGGATAATTGCCTATTTACTTGTTTTTTAATCAACTTGATTTGACCAACTATTTTAAGCAAGTTACCTAAGATTGTCATCACTCACGAGCTTAAACTTGTAATGTTTTAGCGTATATCTTATTATTTTTCCTAACAATTTTACCCTTACTATCTTAAATATTAAAAAAAAAAAAAGAATCAGTTAAAAATATCTTTTAATGTTATTTTATATTTATTAGCTAATTCTATCGTATGTTTTAACCAACCCTAAACTTTGATTTATTAGTTAATTTATCTGCTACACATTATCTTATTAGTTATTTGTTACTTTTTAGCATATAAAACCTTAATATTTTTTTAACAAACAAAAATGGATTATATAAGCTCATATGACTATAAAGACACGTCTTCTAAGAGTCATATTTTCACAAGCTTATTACTTATTTTTACAAACTTATAGGCTTTTTTAAAAAACTTAATTCAAGTAGTAGGTGGAAAAATAACTTATCAATTATCTCCATTCCGCTCCAAACTCGAAAAAAAAAAAGGCTTAATAACTTTTTTTGCGAGTTTAGAGGAGAAGGGAGATAATGGTTTGAAAAAAAGGAAAGACTAGGTGGAACAAATAGAAGACATTGGAAGGAAGGGTTTTGGAAGGTTTATTTTTTTTCATAATATAAAACCCTCCTTATTTGGGGAACTAAAAAGTTGTATTAGATGAGGGTTTTGGAAGGTTTTGGTGGATTTATATGAATTCTTCAAATTTAATAAATGTTGTTATAATATTCTTAAAATTAAAAATATATTATTGTTATTTTTTTTTTATACTAGTAATTAAGTTAGCCGTTTGACTAAAGTCAAAATTAGAAAAATAGTTGTAATTTGTAAGCCACTATCACTATCATACAAAAACCATTTGAACAGAGCAAATCGAAATCCCGAAAATGCAGCAAAACAAAAACCCAATCTCACTACACAACACACATGTAAAGCTACTAGCCTTCGATCTTCTAACCCTAACCCCACCAATCTCCCCAAACCACTCCTTCACCCGCAACACCATCCCCATCACACGCGCCGAAACCGTAGGAACCATAACCCTCCGCGATCACAAACCCTTCAAATTCCTCCGTTTCGCCATCGACGACGGAACCGGCTGCATCCCTTGCATTCTCTGGCTCAATCATATGACTTCTCCTCACTTAGCTCGTCGGCGTAGTCCGCAGGATCTTTGTCTTCTTGCTGATGCTGCTGCGAGATCGGCGGAGGTGGTGAAGGTTGGGAATGTTGCTAGGGTTAGAGGGAGGGTTACGGAGTATAAAGGAGGGGTGCAGATAACTGTTACGGATGTTGTTGGTGAGAGAGATCCGAATGTTGAGGTTTTGCATTGGGTTGAGTGTGTTCATTTGGCTAGGAATTGTTATAATCTTGTTAATGTTTCTTCTTCTTCTGGTTCTGGTTCTGGTTCAGTAGTACCTCCTAAATAGAATTATAAGATTTGTTGATTTTTTTTATTTTGTTGTAAGAGAGGGTTTTGGTAGTAATTGTTTGTGTTTAGTGATAGTGATTATAAGAAATGTTGACTTGAGAGAAAATGTTTGAACATGTGTGAAGATTTTGGAGAGAAAAGTGACACAATATTTCATTTTCCATGTAAAATTATTTATTATTTTATTTAAGGGGTAAAAATGTCTTCATGATAAAAAAATTATTTTTTCTCTTATTTGGTTATTTATTTATTTATTTATTCAATACAAAAGCATCTACCTAAAAAAAATCTGATTCAAAGATAAAATTATATGAAGTTAAAGTGTTTGATGTCCAATTAAAAAACTCATCCAAGTGAGCTAAGTTCACTTAGGTTGACCTTTGTGATGTTGAAGTCTTAAAGTTTGCTCTTCCTTGAAGTTTCAGGTTCGGTGCCAAATTAAATGAGTTATTTTAACTTCCTCAAAATCACAACAATTTTGGCTTGGGACATCCAAACAAGCTAGAAGGAGAATTGATTGAGAAACATAAAATTGTTGTACTTTTTCAATTAATCATTCTGTTTTTAAAAATATCATTATGATTAAACACAAATAGCTTCTTTCAAAACGAATTTATTCCAACAGATTATCGTTTGACATAAAAAACGCAAAGGGAATTGACAACCAAAATTTTATCATCAAAATATCTATACAGAAAATAACATTGTACTATAACCAAACTCCTACCTCACCATTTTCATACAACCAAATGCCCTAGTTGTGTTTTGTATAAAACTTCTCTTAAGTCAAAATAAATATTTGAATAAACAAAAAAATACTGAAATTTCCTTTCAATTTTCATAAACAACCATAAATTTAAAAAAAATTGAGTTCGTAGACTCCGGCAATCAAATAGTAATAGGCATGACAAATTGCCGGCGTGAGATCACCAACGAACTCAACCTGTTTCTTCCATAGCACTTATTTTATCTATGATGACCCAGTTCTCAAGCAAGGTTTTGGAAGCTTCGACGACTTCAAAGGTCAGTGTAATTCACACACCCCTTTGGCATTTTACATGCTGCATAACATGGTGTGTGGCAAAAAAGGTATCTTCTGAACACCAAAGATATTCGCCTCGTTAATCATTTGAGCTTAACCTGAAGAACTAGATGCACTTGCTTTTTGAAAATGGTCCTTAGCTCTTCATTAGCTTCTATTCCTATTCTCCTGTTAAACAAACATAAACAAACAAATGTTTACCACTTCCACATAATGATGCCAAAGCAACTTTTCATTTAAAGGTCGCAACTCGCAAGGTAGAGAAATGAATCCTAATCATACACCCCTTCATGGGAGAAGGATTAATTAGGGCATGAGAGGGGGAGGTAGACTCAAACAAGAAACTGAAGTAAATAAGAGGTAAATCCTAAGATGGATAAAAAAAAAAACGAGAAAAAACCTTATAGAAACTTTAATTGACCAGAAGGTCATCAAGTCCAGTCCAACGAATAAACAAGATGAACCTGTCTAATCTTCATACTCAAAAAGTTGACATATGGAAAATGGCACAGCCATATATATAACAGAAAAAATATGGAGATATATACGGTTTTCCCGTAGCCTATGCCTAAACTCAAATCACTACACTCCAATAATGTAATATCTAAAATGGGTGAAATTGCGAGAACAACGAACTAAAATTTGTTAAACTACAAAAAGGAAAGGCAGAAGAAAGAAGTTACCCAATTTTTGAGCCACGCTTCCCCACAAGAATCTTGAGTTGGCCTAATTTGTTAGTGAGAAAGTGTTGTTCAATCCTAAGAGAACCATCTCGCAACTCTTTCCAGTCAATCAACCTATGTTCAATATCATATGGAATTTCCTGAATTGAGAAAGTTGTTAGCCAATAAACACTATTATCTAATCCTACAACATACTCTACACAAATTCTAGCTATCAATTAGAAGAACAAGTGAATTCAACAATTACCTGATGGACATGGTCCAACAACCTTTCACGCACAACTTCTAATGATATCATTTTCATAACTTCCTCGGTCATGGTAAATGGATCTTCTTCCCAGGGCCGTTCTACTGCCTATTGCATAACAAACAATTAAAATCCAATGTTAAGTCTTGGAGTGTCCAAGATAACAGGACAAAACTATTAAAAAAAAAAAAATATGTCTTACTGTAAGAAAAACAAATTCATATGCATGGTAGAAGAAAAAAAGAATTGTGATTCTATATTTAAAGGCGGGACAGTCTTGCCACACCCAGAAAAGAAATTGCTGTTTCCTTGAAGTTACCAATACTATAATTTGTATACAACTAATGTATAAAAGAAATAGAAAGACACATGCCTGCTCCATCAAGAACTGAGTCAAATCTTTTACGCCAGCCCCCTTCATTCCAGATATCATGAAACGCCTAAATAATAAAATAGCCAATAGAAGCAAGTTTAAGAGGTAGAGTCAATCTACAAAAATATTAAAATCACACTCACACTGCAGACCAGTGTTTCCCTTAATCTTCATACAACAGCAAAAAGACCTTACCTTTCAAATCCAGGAAGATCTTCGAATTCTTCTGCAACCTTCGTCAAGTCTTTCTTTTTCTCTACTAAATCAATCTTATTCATACACAAAACTCGCTTTTGATTTGGAATGGACCGTTCTCCCATTCGCTTGATCAGTTTTACAACTCTTGAATCAGGCCTATATTGATGGAATGTTCAAATACGGAATGGGATCACTAATAATGAAAAGAACAATAAATGTATAACATTAAAAGAATGGAAGAATGTATAACACTTGTCTGAGGTTTTTGACATACTAACACGTGTTGTATAAGAATCAAACAGGCATCAGTGTCTGCAACATGTCGAACATGCGTACACACCTAAACCTATGAGTGTTAGTGCTTCATACTGCTTGGGTACCAATGACCCATCGACACCCTAATACATCACACTAGGGATTATTGTATGAAGGAACAAAGAAGCAAGAAAATCCATGCCCAGCTATAAGTTAAGCAGACAACAAGATTTAATAAATCAATGACTGACTAAGATGAGGTAGACTAACAAAGAAGCAAGAAAATCCATACTCAGCATTCAAATTAAACTTTCTGTAGATTCAAGTATCTTATCTATTGTCATAAGTTAATCCGCGCAACACGTCTATAGCCATCTTTGCTTGGATAAATAATCGAGAAAAGTTGGGAAAGTTCTAATAACAGATCTCTTGATAACCATTTTAAGTGGCAAATGAAGCCAATTTAGCAACAATGCAGTCACTTTTATAGGCTTTTGACCAGATTCAGGGTAAACAATTTTAACACGAGTTTCGTATTTGGAATTTTTCGGAAAAAAATTTAAAATATTAATAAAAATAAAAAAAGTTTAAACACAAATGTCAGAGTAGGTGGATTCTAAGGTGGGGGCTCAATTAAATCCCTCACCGGTGTACCACACTATATTTGACCATTGGATTAAATAAGACTATATGATCTCCTTACTTGTGAGCATACCATATCTAATGTCTTCTCTGCAACCAGTTCTTTCTCTCCGCCTAACACATCTCATTTCGCCGCAGCATAACGACGTGCCGGAACAACGGCTCCGGGCTCCGATTGTTCTACAACCACATACGAATATTTACTCCTCAGTTCACAAAATAAATCCCACAAGTTCCAATCATTTTACCTTCAGATCTAAATCATATCTTTCATTTTCTCTCGAATGAATAATGCTCTGGAAGTGTATGGGTAGAAGATATCAACGTCGCGAGGATAAACAACAACGCATATGAGACTAATACCCAAAAACTAAACCCAAAGAAAAGCCTAATTCCTACAACTGAATTCATTTGTTATTCTTAATTCCTATAAATACTCATTTGAAATCAAATTCCTACTTGAATTCATCGTCAGAGTTACTGTCAAAATCCCTCTTTTCATTCCTCGTTATTTTTATTTCTTAAAACTTCCCTAAACTTGTTTTAATTTTATTTCAGTTTGTATTATCTTTCCATTTGTTCAATTCAGTGTGCAGCAAAATGAGATCTGGTAGGCGAGAGAAAGAACGGGTAAGAGATATTAGATCCAGTGTGGTCACGAATAAGGAGATCATATGGTCTTATTTAATCCAATGGTATAGTGGTACACCTCACCCTAGAATCCACAGTCAGAGTATTTCCTCAGATTAAACAAAACACTTTACCTAGTAATATGTCTATGGACATCAAACATGACTATGAGCACTTCATAGAGATTGACTGAACTCCAAGCACTTTCAACACGAGCCTTGGCATCCTTATAAGGGAATCCGCTACAATTTAGCACGAGCCCTGGCGTATCAAAAAAACACTGCATAGAGAAAAAATGATCAGTGCAAATGTGTGACCATGTAAACTGCGTTGTCAAATTAAAAACCCATCATAAAACAACATAATGAAACAGTAAGATCATGGCTAAAGTAGTGAATCTCCAAAGGTTTTAGTAAATATACTAATATAGTCAACAAACCAAACACAGATGACAAAAGGTAAGAACTACGCGGGAGCAGGGCATGCTGAGAAAAAAATGAAGCAGTGATATTAATTTGGTAGGGCAGCAATACCGGATTTTAACAGGATGCCTAGCATAAAGGTTTACATGATCTCTTCCTTCATAAGCTATATAATTATTCAAGAAAAAAGCAGCAGTGGCTTCATTTATTATAAGCGGGAACTTCTTGAAACACCTTTTCTTCCCAATAATTTGACTCATTCAAATCCAAATTAAGCATATAAAAACAAAATGAGCTTTTTTTTAATTGATTTATTTACTTGCTTCTAGAAAAATTGTAATTGTATTTTGCAATTGGCACAAAAAAACCATGTTTCATTGGAATCAATCATGCATATATCAACGGTTCATGACCTTCACTGATACTATTGAATACTTTACCAGTCAAACATAATTGATATAGTTCGAGTATATCATACTTTCAATGAAATCCATGCAATCAAACAGATGTATGCCCGTATTCTGACTAAGATGCAAAACTCTTATACTCTGCATCGAAAGAATACCGATTTATTGCATCTACTACTTTCTAAAGCATAATAGCATAAGCCTCTATTGTAACCTCAGCATTCCCTTTTACACACGACGAAATAAAATATACAGCCAAGTTACTCACAATTTGGGTGTCTCCTTTAGTCAACACGCCCACAACTTCATGAGTTGTGGTGTTTGTCTTACGTGAAACAGCCGCCACCTTTGTTCCAACCTATGATGATAAATCAGAAATAACATAAATCATATTTGGAAATGTTATGAACCAAATGCTGATTGAAATTTAAACTAATAATAATATAAATGGAAATGTTCCTCATAAGTTACAACCAGAGATCACGAAGAGGTTATCAAGATCGTGAGTGGAGCAGAAACAGAAAATAACAGAAATAGAACATGATAATATTGAGTGGAACAAGCTCCTTACAAGATAGAAATAAAATCAAACTAATAGATAGCTCCCTTTCTGAGGAAGAACCAACTTTTCTAACTAAAACCTCTCAAATGCTCCCTATTAAAGAAATTATCAGTCACAGCGATGACCACACCTCCAAGCAAATGATAGCTCATTGCAAATCTCAACAGTCACGAATGACCAGACCTATCACCCTTTTCACCTCTATACCAACAGTTTAGACCTAAGAAGGTGCGGACTATTCAAAATGATTGATAAACCACCATTCCATATCGGATACCCACTGGACAACACGCTTCGAGATTGTTTGTTTTCCAAATCCTTTCCATTATTGAGGGAGGAATCTCATGTTTTCCAAATCCCTTCGAGACAAATCTTTAACCCCCGTATGTGTGTCTGATATGTGTCCAAGGAGTATCTCATGTGTGTTGAAGCAAAGAAAAAACGTTTTTTTACTGAGACACTTGTCTAAGTTGCCGGACACGAAGACACACCTAATCCTAAAGGTGTCTGCTACTCTACAGTAAACTAGCATGAAATTTCTCAAATAATAAATAGGATTTAGGATAAACAAATTTGGATAAGCTGTTCAATAAGCATTTGTAAGAAAAGCGAAAAATGCAATGATCTTGCGATAATTGCTACCCACATAAATTGAATTCAGTTCCTGTACCTCAACTTCAACTAGAACTATTGCATATAAGGAGAGATTTACAAAGGGAACATAAAACAACTTATTTGTACTTGTTTGATGACGTATACAATTATAAAAGTAACATAAAAATGTGTATCCGAATAGCTTGCCTATTTAAACCCCCTTTAGGTGTGTTTGGAAGAGTAAATTCACAGCTTTGACACAAACACTTGTGTATATGTCCCTGGGAGAGATAATAAAATAGCTTATAAATGTCCACAAGTTGGTTTCAACTTATTTCAATTGAAATCCCAATTCTAGCTTCTAAATGAAAACGGTTTAAACATGTTCACTCTTTGATTATAGAAATAACTTAACTTATACAGAAGCCCTTACTTAAATTAGTTACCTAAGGCGCTCCCCCTAAATAATTATTACCTCTAGCCTCGAATATAAACAAAAAATTACTCATATTCAGTTATCTCAAATATAAACAACTTTAACTACTTTCACTGATGATGTTATTCTCATGTAATGTAACCCATTCTTATAGGGGCCTTCAGAAAATACACATATTACTATGAAATCAAAAAGATTAGTTTCTAATGACTAAGTTTCTTAGTAAAGTGGGCTTATTTCATTTGAGAGAAAAACTCTTACAATCAATCTAAAATCCACTCCAAAAATTTGGTCGGGATTTAAAACCTATGTTTAGCACAAACACCGAAACAGTTGTGTTCAATTATTTCAATTACTCAAACAATTATCGGTATCACCATATTTATTGCCCTGTTTGGATAAACAGCTTATTTATAGCTTATATATATAAACTACTTCTATAGCAAAAGATAAAATAGAGTTAAAGTGTTCTCATATAAGCTATAAGTTGTTTTCATAAGCTATCAAGGAAAACTTTATGAAAATAAGCTGAACAAAGAAAGAAAGAACCTCACCATATAATTAGTGAGAGAGGATTTTCCAGCATTAGGAGCACCAATAATCCCAACAAACAAAGACTTCTGATCCTCCTCATTCACAACACCCAAATCTTCATCTTCTTCCTCATCCTCCTCCTCGGGTTTACTCAACGCAGCCTCCAACAAAGCCTTCTCAAGCGCCTTTGTTTTCCTCTCTTCCTCTTCCTCCTTAAACTTCAGTCTCCCCTTCGGCTCATCGCCGAACACAAGCTTATCCGTCCGGTCTCGGTATTTCTTATTCCACGTCACGTTCAGCTTTTCGTCGTTGCTGTTGAGGATTGGGAGTTTGTAGTGAGAACTATCGAAGGTTGCGTCTGAATGTTCGGGTTCGGCGGAGAAGAAAGCGCGGAATGCGGTGGTGGTGATTTTTGGTGAAGAAGTTGAATAGAGAGTGTTTTTGAAGATTCTTAAGGATTTCATTGTTTTGATTTCTACTATGTAAGAAGAACCATGGAAGTGATTTTTGTGTTTTGGGGTTTAAGGGGTTAACAACTAAGAAGAGACAAACAAGAAGAAATGTTGTAAAATAAATGAATATACCTTTTTATCAAAATAAACTTAAAAAAACCATAAATAGTGAAGAATTATTTTGAAATTTTCGATATATTGAATGACTATTGTGGTTAATTGTTAATTTTTTAAGGATAAAAACTTATTTAACTTATTATATAATGTTGAAATATGAGTCAACAATTTTTACAGGGTTGAAGAAGTTCTTTTTCCCTAAAAAATCATAAAAAAAATTTATCCTCGTAGAAAAAGTAATTTTGGACACCACAAAAAAAAAGGCGTATTTGATTCACCCCATGTTAAAAAAAATTAATTTTTTGTGAAGAAATATTTTATAATATTCTAAACATGACTGAAAAAATTATCCAAAATTTAAAAGTCTAGGGATAAATAACCAATTTTAAATTTTTTAAAAAACAATAAAGACTAAAACCGTGTAGGAAAATTCTGTAGGAATGGAAACAACTTATATCCGAGTGATTGTTTAGATGAATGAAATATAAATATGTTTAATGGGTTTCGAGTAAAATGGAATTTAAAGAGAGTGATGTGATAGCAAAAATAAAATGAAAACGTAAAAAAAAAAAAAAGATAAAAGATAAAATGAGGTGTTTAATGGATATAGAAAAATTTGGGATGTTCAAATTTATTTGATTATTGAAAAATTTATGAAGATTAAATACGAGTGAATCACTATTTTGGTTCTCGAAAGTAAAAATTGTAGGAATTGGGGGACATCAATCAATTTAATTCATCCTTACCTTAATTTAACTCGTTGAAAAAGGACATGTAAAGTTAGTGATTTATGCACAGTAAGTTAACATGGAGATTTTACAGAAATGAGCTAAAAACAGCTTATAGGCATGTCGTAAGTCATTTCCATAAAGCTGGATATGTATCGGTCAAATAAGAATACTCAACATACCTTAAGAAGCATGAAGACACATACAAAGCTGGATGTGTATCGGTTCTAGCTAAACAAACAAAATTAAGGAAAAGTGCATGTAATAACGTAAGAGATACCAAAACCAATTTTAGGCTTCCATGTAATGATGTAAACTTTAAAGTTTGAGTGTAGTTTCTTGACAACAATATTTAAAGTGAAAAACTTTGAAGTTCAGTTGTTCAAATCGATACAGGAAAATTCGAAACTAAATGAGCAATCAAACGTAAATCACACTACACGTATTTCATATGTCGCAACCTTTCAAGTCTGAGAGGAAATGTCCAAATTATAACTCATGTGGTTGACCTAATAAATCCTGATGAAAAAACAAAAAAAAAAAACTAGTAATGACGACTGAAACAAATTACAAAGGAACACCTCGAGTTTGTAAAACATTTTTACATGGAATATTTAATGTATATTTTTTTTTGGTACAAGTTAATTTATATTTTTAGTTTTAGTAAAACATTTGTCCTTTTATACTAATAAAAGAGGTTATTTCATATGCATTTACATAAATGGTGGAAGAAAAAGTGAAATTTTTCAATAGTTGTTGAACAATCACAATCATGCAAAGAAGCAATATAGAACAACACAAGACAACTTTACATTTTAATGCTACATTGATCCACCTAACTATTAATCCCTCAATTCACTGAATAACATTATCAAATAATGCACGAAAAAAGCATAAGTTAAAGATTCCTAAATTCTCGAACCAAAGGGCAATTTTGTTTGAAAAAATATTATTTTTTTCCTTTTCACTTTTAATTACAAAATGATCACTTTATTTTTTGTTTTCAAATATTTGTTTAAGAAAAATATTGATTATATTTGTATACAAAACAAATAAAACAAATATATTGTTTTCAAAAATATGAAATAGATTGACCCTAGTTGTTTAATTTGACAAAACAGAATTTAATTTTCTAACTTATTTAGAAAGCACAAACACTTTATATTGAAGGCATATTCAACTCTACAACTTGTGTTACACGACACTAACAAATTTTGTAAAGGATTAATATATGTTTACTCAAATAATATTAATGAATTCTACCTTAAGCTGATGTGGCACATTGAGTCACTTTTTTTTGATTATGTGGTGTGCTGATTGTATAATTAATTTTTTTTTTCACTTTTTTTATTAAATCATATTTACATGCCCTTTTTCCATTTACAATTTAAAAAAACTTAAAGTAAGGATCGGAGAGTGTGCAAAGAAAAATTAGAAAACGAAGAATCAGTTTCAAAGTTTGTAAAGTGAACAATATAATTGCACACTTTCACTGTGAAGGTGTGTGACACCAAAACAACAGTACATTAAAATGATAAATTTGAGAAATGATATTTGTACAAATATTTTTTGACAGCTTTTGGAACAACTCTCTGATATTCACATTTGTTTTTATTCTCTCTCTTATTATTTATCTCTCTATTGTTTTTGTCCAATAAGAAGAGGGAAAAATGATTGTCTAAAATTGGTCGTTCAAATATTATTCCTTGATACTTAAACCTCTATAGAACAAAGATTTTTAATATTGCATTGAATGATTGATTATTTCACTTCATACATACACAATCATGTTGGTTCACTTACTTCTCAGTTTAAATCAACTAATCAATATTCAAATACTCTTTGTAGGGATTAATCAATTGTTACATGAAAAATATCCAAATATGAATTCGAACAATTTGGTAAGTCATGTAACCATCAACCAACATTGTTGATTGGATATAACATTGTCTCAATAACCTTATTGGACAAAAACAATTAATTTTAAGTTTTAAGGCATCTGCACCAACATTTACAACTAGAACTAAAAGGAAGGTACATGGAGGTGAAGGTATCAGAATTAGAAGCATTGAAAAGAAAGATAATCTTCACCAACAGATCTAATGATACAAACTACCCTTAATCATTGACTAACAATAAAAAGTAATGATAAAAAAGTTGAAACCAAAATACCAATGGCTAACACATAAAATTTGCATAAAAATTATGCAAAAAACTCATTAACATCAAAACTCAATTGTTGAATGTTGAAGCATGTCTAAAAAAAAGACATCAGAAATTTATTACCATCACGACCTACAATCAATGTTGTTTCTTAGATTTTTAGTGTTATGGGCAAACAAAAACAATTGTGTCCCCTTTTATTCATAGTATTAAATTTTTTTTGTATGTGTAGAGTGATAAACTTTGAAGAAAAAACTTGAAAGTGCCGAAGCAAAGATACAAAATATAGGTTACAAATTCACAACAAATTTGCTTTAAAATAAAATAAAAAACAAATTTAATAATGTATACTAACATTAGTGGAGCTACATGTATTACTCTTGGAAATTAAGAAAAACAAATTATTGTATGTCAAACAACCACAATTAAAAAATCACAACAAACAATACAAGATAAACATCTCTTTAAAATTAAAAATACAAGATAAACATCACAAACTATATTTTTCAAAACTAACCAAGTCACGATCCCAATAAACAACACATTTTATTCATTTTGTTGATATGAAATGAATGAAAAAGTGAATAATTTAACGCTGCTAAGAAATTAGTCATTACAATCTTTAATATTGTCGTGAATTTCTTGACAGTTTATTTTAATCAATTAACAAAAGGAATTATTTATTCACATTATTTACCACTTTAAAATTATACTAAAAACATCAATAAAATTAATTATTTGTTTGATCTCTCATTTGTTTTCATCCATATAAATATTTGTTTGATCTCTCACTTTATAGAAATGTGTAAAATAAAAGATATTTTTGTGTATCTATGAATGAAAAAAATTGTTACTAATATAAATATTTACATATATAATTATGAAAATTTTGTACACATCTACATAGTTATACCTACTATATATATGCAGTATTAATTTGGTATCTTTTATGTATGCGACCCTAGACGATCGTCTATTCTGATAATGTTCAAGGTCACCATTGTTTGAACAATAAAATGGTTATATTATGATATTAGTATACAATTTACTTATTTAAAACTATTAAAAAAATTATAAGCAATCAACTACCAAAACAATTAAGAATCATAACAATGAACTAAAATTGATCAATTAATGATGTTAAATGATCATACCATGTAGATGTCGTACATAATAAAAAGTACATGACGTTTTCAAATTTTTACTACAACTTTACAGGCCTGTACAATTTAATTATAGAGTTGCATCAATATACAACCTCCCTCTATACACAACAAGGTAAATGGTCATAATTAGAAGATGTTGTATTGCATATTGCTGAAGTGAACTATAGTGTACATCTTTGTTCCTATAATTCATTTGTCAGTATATTGAAACTTTTTACAAATTTATTTACATGCAATGATGACGAAATAAAAATGAAATTAATGCCACTTAGACAAAGCATACAATCAAAAATATTTCATGCAACATATCATCATACAACAAGATACAATCATCATTTATTTGAAAAATATTTTCTATTCAAATATTTATTTATTAAATATCCAAACTTTACAATTAAACATTACAACTTCACTCATACATACACACAACTCACCAATTATAATTAAACTATCATATTTCAAATAAAAAAACATATTGACTTTTTGTCAAATTCATCTCTTATACAAGTATGATCACACACATAATAGAAATTTCAACTTCTCAAAGGGTTAAACTATAATATAGTAAATCCTTCAAACAACATTTTGTCAGAATAAAAAAAGTTATTTTAAATATTAGCAAAAGAAATTGTAAAAAGAAAGTTAAAGTTTTCAAATCATTGCGAAAAAAAAAGATACAAAAACATAAACAATTTCTTAAATAAACAAAACTGCAAGAATTGTTTGAATTTTGCTGACATACATTGTTTAGCATCACAATATAAGATTTAAAACTATATATAAAATTCTGAAGTTTCAATTTTTTTTATCTAATTTAATTGTTATGTATTGTACAAAATGATCATTTAGTTGCTATGTTTTTTGTGTTAGTAACATAACAAAATGAATAAATTTACTAATACAAAACACTTTTGAGAACCAAAATTATGAACAAAAAACACAATTCAACCTTAAAATGACTAACTAACTAAAGAGACAATTTAACTATTTGTTCTTTAATACTTTACTTTCTCGCCACATATATCATTATACTTGTTAGAACCTTGTGTCATTCTGCATTACTATATTCACATTTGATAATTTAATTATTATGTAATCTACAGACTCCTCGTTACAAGTACCGATATTCAGGCCCTACCGAAAGAAGAAAATATATGAATCTAGCTTTAATATACAAAATGTTTGTCAATTATTTTGATGTTTACTACGAAGGGGTCGTTGTCAACTACTACGATGTTGAGTTAATTAGTAAGCTGACTGATGATAGAACAGTTACATTGTCCTATTGTTGTATTAAAAACAAACACTCTTATAACAGCCTACAATTCTTACATTGCGCCTGAGCATGCATTGAATGGTGAAATAGTTGAACTCAATCCTATACGATGAGACAATGATGTCGATTTCAAATCAGAATTTAAAATACTTTGATCGGTCAAATCTTGAATTTTCAAAATTTGTGTTTGATGTTGTAGAGACCATTTTGAAGGTCTCTGCACGTCTTTTATCAACTCATCTCAGATCAAAATACTTTCCAACAGAGAATACCACATGCGCAAAGCAGCCTTTGTTGCTCAACAATTTTCTTATTTGCCTCCAAAATGTCTTTCTAAGCCTTCTATGTTTTAGTCCTAGCTTAGATAGTTCATCATCATTATCAAATAACTGTTGAACAACATTCCGAGAAATCTCAATATTTGGTGGATCTACAACACAAATGTCTTCATAAAAGTCTTCATCATCGCTGCCAACTTCAACAGGTGGGTTGATCAGTTCAAGGTATCATTCATAATCAGCTACGAGTCTCGAATGATTATATGAGTTTCAACACAAACTTCTTTCTCTTTACATTAAAATATGAGTCACAATGAACTACCCCTAATGATTGTCTAACAATAAAAAGTCAAAATGACAGGGTTGAAAACAAAATTTTAGCATCTAGCACATCAAATTCAAAAAAGGATACAAACAACTTTTCACTGTCAAAATAGAATGTTGTGAAGTTGAAGAATGTTTAGAGAAAAAATGCCACAAATTGATCACTATTACATCTTACAACATTAAATTGCTACTTTATGACATCAAATTTTGACATACAATTTAGAACATTAAAACTATAAGAAAATAATATGAGCAAACAACCACCAAATATATGTTATATAAATGATTAATTAATGTTAAGTAATCATACCAAATAGATGTTAAACTATAAACAAAGTACGCGACGATTTCACTTTGTAATTGCACCTTTACAAGCCATGTAAAATATAACTCGAGCTGCATCAAAATTAATCTCTTTATGTATGCAACAAAATCGATGCACATAACTAGAAATGATTAAACACATAGTTGTATTACATCTTGTTGAAGTAAAACATATGCAAAAATCAATTCCTAAAGTTAATTCAACTTTGCATAATGTTAAACAAACTCTTTGCAAACTTATCCTCGTGTTAAAAAGTTCTAAATTTTTGTAAATAAACTTTCTGTGATGTTATAATCATGCCTAAAAAAGTTATACAAAATTTAAAAGTTTAAATATAACTAAACAATTATAATATATTTTAAAAATTAAACAATTTTAATTTTTTTTTTAAAAATCATAAGGAATATAAAGTTCTCCCCTTGAATAAAAGAATTTTGGTTGATATAAAATTTATGAAGATTAAATATCAATCAATTCAATTCATCTTTTATCAATTCAATAAAAAAATGACATGTAAAGTTGGTGATGTAACACCCTATTTCCCGTTGTTAAATATTAAATAATAAATGATATATTTAATAGTAAGGATGTTACACACTCAACGTTATGTCACCTAAATATCATAATAATACCTTCTTCAAAAATAAATTTATTGTAGTGAAATACAACAGTCAAAGGTCACAATAATAATTTCGCGCCTGTTTCTCAATGGTCATAAATAGTAAATAAAAAGATTGCCAAAATTCAACTCAGAAGGAAAATAAAGATTAATCGTCGTTCCCCAACCCTAGTGTTACAGGAATCAGAGCTCGTAGCGACTACATTTTATTCAACAACTTAATAAATAAAAAAACTATGCAGAGGACATCCCATCTCCACCTTCTTAACGTCCCATAGCTACTCTTCGTCAACCTAAGTGTCTGTACTCAAGATACAGTCACCAAAGAGGAACAACACAACAAAATGAAGGGGATGAGAAATCCTGTCATAACATAATAATAGGAAAAAAAATATACAACATCAAAGTGTCATAAGAAATAGCATTCCCTTCGTCGTAAGATTATCAACATTTATCATATTTGTCACCACAAATCACACATCACACCGTTTCGTCGTTTTCACACTTTAAAATACCAAGTACAAACATCGTCTTTTAAATGCATATGGACTCTC
>Ga0315914_1002820_pt1 | contig 26565 bp, 10 predicted proteins | sample MpolenodulesMG_FD_203920 | JGI IMG/M metagenome (GOLD analysis project Ga0315914, IMG submission 203920) | Medicago polymorpha root nodule microbial communities from Los Angeles, California, United States - elongated nodules | ecosystem: Host-associated > Plants > Roots > Nodule | place: USA...
GAAGTGATAACTAGTTAAACATTATTTAATAATTTGGATCCAAAGATAATTTGGTGATATTTCTATGCTAAATAGAAAATAAATTTTAGAAAATAAAAATCATAGTGAAATAAAATTAACAAGGGAGCGACACATGTACATAGAAAATATAAATACTCGATTACTTTTTATTGAAAATATAAAAAATATAAATTAACAAAAGAAACTAAAAGTATAACAAAATTTGTATATTTAATATGAAATACACAAGTTTCAATACAATTTTACTATTTTAAACTTATTAATATATGCAAGTTTAACATGTGCAAACTTGTACACGGTAAAAAAAATCCATATAACAAAAATCGAGTTCTATGATTTTAAAAATTTAGGTGTTTTAAAATATATATTTTTTTTTATCAAAAAGGTGTTTTAAATTCATTAATTGCATAACATTTAGACCAATATCTTTTTTATTCTTATCAAAGAAAATAATTTTTAGACTAATATATTCTATCTTAGGAAAATATAATGTTTATTTTTTTTTGTTGAAATATATAACGTTTGTTTTTTGACATGATGAATAAACATTATATATTTCAAAAAAAAAAAAGGATTTTATGAATTTGTGAGAGAAGAAGAACCAAGATTGAAAAAACACTAAGACATACTGTAAAAACAATAGTGTAAAAAGATTTGCAGAAAAAGAAGAGATGAAATAAAAAAACAGTAAAGAAAATAAAATAAAATATGCTTAAACAATTGAAAGAGGTAACGAAAGATTTCATCCGATTTCTTGATTTAAAACATAAAAACTCATTAATTGAATGTGGGGTGAATATGTAAATAACAAAAATATATTTAAAATACGTAAAATGTAATTATATGTTTGACTTTATTTAATATAGTTCACATTGTTCATTTTAATTGGTCCACGTCAGCAGATGGTATTTACCCACTAATTTGGAGAGGGTAATCTAGAAAAAACCTCTTCTTTTTTGAATGTGAAATTGAAGAAAAGATAGATAGAAATAAAAAGATCATCTTCTATGAATGTGAAAAATCATGACATGTCAAAACAAAATGTCCAAAGCTAGAAAAAGAGAAGCTTAAGTTTTGTTTGGGAGTTTGGAGGGGAGGGGAAGAGAAGATATTGGAGAGTTGAAAATACAGGGAAAAATGGTAAAATCTTTCACATTTTTTAAAAGTGCAGTTATGTTTATGATTAATATATTTTTAATTTTAAGAATATTATAACTACATAGATTAAATTTGAAGAATTCATGTAAATCCTCCAAAACCCTCATACAATACAATTTTTGAGTTCCCCCAAATGAGGAAGATTTTGTATTATGAAGAAAAATGAATCTCCAAAGCCTTCCCCTCTCAATGTCATATATTTCTTCCATTTGCTCTTTTTTTTAAACCCCTCTCATTCCTTTCCCTCCAAACTCGCAAACAAAACCTTAAAGAAAGCGACTCTCAGGACAGGAAGACATGTCTCATGGAAACATAGGATAATCCCGAAGAATCATCTGATGATGATCATGCGAATATGGCTCTTATGGCAAGTACTTACTCTGATAATAGTGATGAAGAACATGTCGAGACTTGCTCTATAACATCAAAATGATTGATATCCTTTTAGTGAAAGAGCTCAACTAGAACCCAATGATAAAGAAAAAATCGAAAATAGGAGCATGAGGGAAGCAAAGTTCATTTCCACGCTGAAATGCAAAATCTCAAACCACTCTTAAAGAAGGATCAGCTTGAAAGCAACATAGATAAAAGAGTGTAACATTTCTATCTCTTGCAATTATACATATGTAAAACATTTTATATTTTATATATACTTCATTTTTTTACACGTATGATAAACACATTGAAATTAAATTTCATCTTTCTAAGACTACAAAAGGTATTGTTGTAATGAAATGAGTTAGGCCTAACCATCAATGGGAAGAAATATTTTCAAAACCTCTTATTGTAGATAGAATTAAATTAAACTTATAAAGATGAATTTGAATAATAGCTTTATAAACAAGTGATTTTTAATATCAATATGATATTGTTTGATAAAAGAAGCAATATTACCCAAATATTGCATATGGCATAAGATTGTAATTTCAAACCATGCATCTAGTGCATTCATTCCGTCAGGTTAAATCATTCAAAATGACGTGAGTCTCAAATAACATACGATTAAGCTAGTGTTATTCTTCAGCACAGTTCATTGTCTCACACATCGAGTCATCACGATGTTTGAAAAACTCATGTACATTTTTTCTTTTGAGGTTCGATGTCATTTATGATGCATCGATTCAAATCTAAATGATTCATACCATTTTAAAAGATTGAATATTTTTTATTATTTAGTTTCACTCATTCAAATATTCACAATTACGCACTACCCACCCTCTCTAACTCTACACACGTTTTAAATCCTAAAATCTTCCTCCTTTAGAAAACTATCGTTATCATCAATGACCTCAAGGGGAAACAATCCAAATTCACATATAAAAAGGATGAGGTACAATTATATTAAATCAAATTCAAAGAGTGAGATACATCCACCACACTCTTGATATTTCTTTAGGTGTCTTTTCCTCTTTCCCTTTAAATTTACGAACAATGTCATCATCATCCAACCCTACAAATCTTTTCCCATTTCCATTTTCTGAATCAAACCATAAGATACCAGGCAAAAACTATAGCCACACTATGAGCATAGGAACCCCAGAAATATCAACAAACATCACTAATGAAAAAGTAGCAACAATAGACCTGAATGTTCAAGGATTCTATAAGCTCTATGTTCAGCCCTTTAAAGGTATTCCACCTTTAACAATGGAGAATAGTTTTATTGAGTCACCAAAGTATGGGTACAAAGTTAAAGTTTCCTCTTCTCTTTCTCACAAAAAACCCAACATTATTTTCCTTTTGTGTGTCTGAAAAATTGGAAAAATTACCCATAATATAAGTTCTGGTTTGGCCGGGTATATAGAACCACATATTGTTCAAAATGCTATTAAATTGGGAAACAAGAGTCCAAACAAGGAATTTAAGATTGTTTTTGATGTCAAGGTTGTTGAGATTGATTTGGCAGATAGTCGTGAGTGTGATGAGTATCATAGGCGAGGTCTCGTTTAAAAGAAGAGAAATGATATTTGTACAAGTAGTTTTTAGAATAATTTTTGGGACAACATTTTCTTTCTACATCTTTTGGAACAAATACAAGAAAGAGATAGTCAAAGTATATATAATAATGTGAGTAGTTTTTATTTTTTTTTTATAAATAAATTACAATGTGAGTAAGATTGTAAGGGTTTGACGCTTAAGAATAACAATTTCTCAGCTAATTTGATTGGATAATTTGTATCATTTATTGATTGCAATGAAGCATTACAAGATAATTTGAGTAAAATACTGAAGTTGCAGAGAAATACCAAAGAAAGGGATAAGAAACAAAGAAGAATATTCAGGGGGAGAATTAGAGACTTCAATCCATTATTTTCATTCCCCTCACATAATTCATCCTTTCTCTTTTTATATCCATTTCTGTCAGCAATTTACCCTTAATTATTGGATCAAGTGACACATGTTTCTTTCCACTAATTAAATCGTTGACTTAACTTTGATGATTGACTTATTCTCTAATGATATCATAAAAGAGTTGTCCCAATTTTTTATTTCCAAAATGATTATACAAAAATCATTTCTCTTTGAAGAATTATGTTGCTCTCATTGATAGGTATTGTAGTTGCAAAAAGCACAATAAGGGATACTAGAGTTAAGTATCGTATTCTAGAGTTTAGACTGATTATTGGATGCTTTGAGAAGGCTCTCAAGGGTTGTATTTATAGCCTTCTATGGACCTGGGTTTCGGTTGCTTAGTCTCCAAACAATAGGGGTATTTGTGTATTTTGGGCAGTTTCTAGAAGATTCTAGAGACTGTTTGAGGTGCCGCCCTGGATAAGACGCGCCTAGGGCCCTAAGGACCTTTTGGAGGGTACTAATGCCTCTCTAAGTGGTCTAAAAGCCCTTTTGGAGGTCTTTGAGATCCTTAGGAATATTATGACGGTCCAATTATTTATTTTTGGTTACAATTGATAGATATTTGTTTGTGTGAGGTTTATCTAAACTCTTTGTTCTGCAAGTTTTTTTATTTTGATTTTGAATAAAGAGGTAGTTATATACCACTCTAATCCTTCAAAAAAGGAAAATATACCACTCCCATTGTTTTGGAGTATTTGCGACATTTGAAAAAAATTTGCCACAAAATAGATTACACTTTAATCTTTAAAATTAATTTTTTTTTATTCCATTTATATCATATTAATATTACTTCATATCTCTTAAAATAAATGTCATAATTAATCATTTCACACAGATTAATAAAATGTGATTAGTAAAAGAGAGAGAATGATGACTTTACCGAATTATCTTTTTTCTTTGTGAAGATTTTAACAAATTTTTTGTAACAATCATAACTCATTTAATTAATAATAAGAGTTTCAATACAACACACCCTATTGAGAAAATCATTATTCACATTTAGTTGTGTGATATGCCACCCTTTTGTGATACCACTTGCATACAATCACATGCTTTCCCATTAGTGGAAAAGGTCTATGAAGTCAAACCCATGTTATTGTATTGTTTAAAACCTTTTGCTGCAAGGAGTGCTTTATACTTTTTTATGGTAGCATTTAGGTTTTGCTTTATATCAGTGTGGTTAGATGGCATAAATGTGATAGTTCTTCCAGCATAGTAGTCAACCATATATAGAAATGTAGATCTTTCCATCTGCAACCATGCACTTGTAACTTGAATGACTAGAGGAATATCAAAGAAATACACACAGCCTCTAGAATGATATGCAAACTTGTGAGGGTTATAAGGTCTAAAGTGAGGATAACATGCACATCCATCCAGATACTTCTAGAAATTTTTAGTCATTTACTTGCTTGTATAACTTGAAAAAGGGTGATTCCATATGCAGGATTGCATTAGGCATCCTATTGATAAGATATATAGTGTGAGAGGTAATTCTTCCTGCGTCAATAGTGTGAGCCATGTATCAACCACATGCATATGTTTACACTCAACTGAGACATGCATTTTGGTGATGCGTGCGTGTAAAAGTCAATGTATGAGCTATTTCCTTGGTGGAAAGTAAAGATAGTAATGCTTTAAACTCCCCTCCACCCTCCAATATTAGTTTGAAGTGCTTGAACAACAACTTTGAATTGCACTTCCAATATAGTGACAGTGTGTGAAGGTGCGCATGCATCAGATTTGGCCTATAAGGGAAAACTCATGGCGTATTTTGTAGTAGCATCCACACAACCTATTAAGATAATTAAGGCCACATGAAATACATTGATGTTACGTTATTTTTGGCATATTTTTTTGTCATTTTAATTATGATTTGACTAAAATTAGAAGAGTTTTAGAACCATTGTCTATTGTTTAAGGAATATTTTGTAATGTAATTCTAGTTTTTCATAAACTGAGCAATTCTTCGGTGTTTTTGATTGATTTCATTGAAAAATTATGTAATTCGGCAAAGCAAGAAACCTCGTGAAGAATTAGGAAGACAATGAGTGAAGATTCAAGAGGCCTCCAAATACATTACAAGTTGAGGAAATTTTGTCCCAAGTCTCCCAAAACAAGTTTGAAGGACGAAAAAACTCATAAAGACGAAGAAAAAGAGAAAAATGCATTGAAAGAAGGTATTGCACGCAAAATAGTGCTAAAAAGCACTATTTTAATGCACCACACGCGGCACACATGTGCTTCCGGGAGATAACAACATTTTGTTATTTTTCTCATTCGAGTTTAAGGAAAAAGTCCAGTTTTTCAGCCCAAACTCAATTGAAAATCCGTCTATAAACACAAATTCTCTCATTCATAAATTATCATTTAGAACAAAGTGGTTCAAGAGGAGGACAAACACTATGATCATCAAGGGAGGAGTCTCTACTCAACCTTTGTCTCTAGAGTATTTTTTATTATTTTTTGTAATTTGTTTTTAGTTTTCATGAGTAACTAAACCCTAATTGGGTAAGTTTCTAAGATGAACCTCTATTTGTTTGGTGGATCAATTTAATTCAAGTCTTTTATTTTGTTATGTTTTGAGATTTATTTATTTTTTATATGCAAAAGTCTTGATGCTTTTAGGAATCCTAGGGAGTGTGGCATATCTAGTGAATCTTAATAGAACATAAAAATAGGGGGCTGCACGAGATAATACTGACTTGATATCTCTTTTCAACCTTTTTAATTGTTTCATTATAAACTTCATTCTTTCTACTTGGTAAGATAGACGAAATAGAGCTATATGTTTGTAGAAACACAAAGGTAAGAAAGGGTATGTGATGTAGTTCTAAAGATTCATAGACAAAGTTGGAGTCTCTAGATGATAATTTCGGAATGTCTATTCTTTTATGTTTCAATTACCTTTGAGAGAGTAAAACCCACTCAAAAAACCTTATGTAGGCATACAATCCCTGCAACATTTACGAGCCTATACCCGTAGAGCGCATATAACTTTATTGTGATAAGCAGGTGCAACTTGACAATTACAAGGGAGTTGCTTGTCAATTTGATAACAAAGTAAGGGAGATTTGTGTTTGGTTAAAAATATAGGATTTACTTGTCAATTTGATAACAAAGTAAGGGAGTTGCTTGTGCTTGTGTTATTTAAGAAGACCTTAAAGAAGGTTGGTGTAATTTACTAATGATAAAATTATTGAAATAGTTGTTATTAAATATTATAGCGTAGTAGACTCATTAATGATAAAGATGTCGTTTTGAGTTCCGTGTATGAATTATACAACTATATTATTTAGTGACTTATTGATCATTTATCCAGTGTTTTTTATAGTCATACTTCTACATGATATAATAATTAATAATCTACAACAACGTGAAAAATTATTTCATAACATGACATTAAGATAAACAAAAAAAAGGCAAATTAATTTTACGAAAAAAATAATCTTAACAATGTGTAATTTTCTATAGGGTAGTTTTTTTTTTACAAATGAAAAGTAGTTGTATGTCTTGTAATAAATATTAAACCTGTGTATAAATTAAAAAGGAGAAATATTTTGTAACATTCTTAAAATTGTGTTATTTTGTGATTATTAATCGGATATAATCGAATAAATTTATATGCAAAAATATGTATATTTTGTGATTATCAATCAGATATAATCAAAAAAGTTTAGATGCAAAAATGTGTATTAATGAGAAATAGTCCTATATTTTTTACTTTTTATTTTTTATTTTCTCACTTAAATATTGCTCCTCTGTTTTGTTAAGTATCCACAATAATTGTTTCTTCTAGAGATGTCAATGAGTATCCATGAGTATGAATAGTATGATACCCGTCCCCGCCCTATTGGATAAATATAATACTCGTGCCCGCCCCGTATCTGCATGGGTACCCACTACACAGGTAACCCGTGGGTTTAGGTATCCATGGGTACTCATGGGTAACATGAATTTTTGAATTTATTTATTTTTTGGTAGAAAGATTTTTTTTTAATTACAAAAAAACTTCAACTTTTAAACATCCATGCATAATCCTTTCAAATTTCGTAAATCATACGTAATCTATACAAAATTCATGATTCTTACATCGTGCGTTTCAATTTAGCCTTAATTAATGATTTGGTCACTTAAGTTATTTGTTGGTTACATTTTGGTTCCATAAATTATTAACGTTACAATTTGGTCCCTTAAGTTATCTTTCGTCAACCAAATAAATCCCCACCGTCAAAACCGTTAACACAATGTCTAAAGTGGATACACATTGCAAGTGGTGCACTAAAGACCTCATTAATTTGATTAATATTAATCGTTTGATTTTTTTCTCGAAACCACAACCATTAGATAATGCATGTCTAATAAATCTTATAGCGCACCACCAGCACCTAAGTTTTTTCAACTTTCTTCATCTTTCGTCTTCCTCTTCATCATCTTCATCCCCATCTTCAAACATTCATATAAAATTTCAAAGATACCCAGAAATAAAACAGAAAAATAAATTCTCATCATCATCAACAATAGCAACACATCACAATTTCTCTAAATTGAGAAAATTAATTTCTCCAAATTCTCATCATCATCAACAGATCAACTACAACAGCAACAACACATCACAATTTCTCCAAATTCAGAAGAAGAAAAAAAACCAGCAAAATAATTTCTTCAAATTCTCCTAATCATCAACAACACATCCAATCAACAACAACACAAAATCAACAACAGTAGCAAAATCAAATCCAGAAAAAACCACCTCCTCCATCTTCACCTCTCAATAAAAATTAAATTGTGTGAACAAGAAATTTGGTATTCTGAAAATCAAGTTTTGATTTTGGATCTCAAACAAAAACGTAATTGAAAGTGTGGAATTCAAAGGGATTTTGATTTTGGGAGTTTTTGTGTGTTGTTGTTGTTGAGGTTTTGGTTTTTTGAATGAATGAAACAAAAGGAAAAAAAAAAAGATGACGGAACAGAAGAGAGAGAAGGGCGAAGGAAAATAAGGAGGAATGTGAACATAAGAGAGAAGGAAGGTGTAGGTGTAGGGAAGGAAGTAAATGGTGATCTAATTTTATTCTTGTTGTGAGCAATATGAGAATATATGACGTGTCAAAAAAATTAAGAAATGATATGATTGTATTTTTGGTAGTCATTAATTTTCATATTTAGAGAATAGATATTTGAAATATTATTGCAAAAAATTAAAACATGAAGAATTTTTTTTTGGAGCAAAATATGAAGAATATTTGATATGTTTACAATTTGCAAATATTTCATTATACACTATACAAATCAAAAGACTTCCAATTTGTTTGTAATAATTGATTATTATTGCAAATTCATGGAAGATCTTGACATTAAGAGACACTTTGAAGAATATAAACATTGTGTCATATTTCTTTCTATCGATATGGGACTATTTTTAATGCCCCTCTTTTCTTGATTCTTTAGACTTTAGAAAAAAAAACAAAAAAATCTCGTTAACCATGCCTCTTAGAAGTTGCACTCTTCAGCTTATGCCATTTTTATTGGAAACGTATTATTAAAATCGAATTGGTCATCTCTTAACTCCTATAGTGACTAAGTGTATGAAGGTGAGACATGCATCAAATTTGGCCTTTAAAGGGAAAATCACATGAAGTAAACTATGGGTTTAGGACTCCATACATCAACAAATGTTAATGTAAAAGGAATACATAGGATAGGATGAGAATAGGCTAGGCCGAGTTAGGTTTTAGAAGGCCTAAGCCTGACCTGCCATAAATTTTTAAAGCCTAAGTCTGGTCTGCAGCCTGTCATAGGCCTACTTTTTAGGCATGAGCCTGACCTTCTGAAAATCTGATACAACTTGCTAGCCTATTTAAAAATCTATATCTTATGAACATCTTTAAATAAGCAATGTGATCTAAGTTTAAATGAACTAGTGAACTAATAGTTCAATTAGGTTAAACTCTCTTTTGATAATCAACACGAGGTTTTAGGGAATTCGACTATACATTGTATCATATTTCTATTCTAATTTATAATAATACATTTATATATGCAAAAAATTAATGTATACTTAAAAAGCTTAAATTATTGAAAAAGTTTACAGACTTATATTTTAATTCAAAGTACAAAATATAATATAATAATAAATAATATTATTCATATTACTTAAATAGGCCGGCCTAATAGACTTAAGAGACTTTTTGAGAGGTCTATGACCTGACCTTCTAAGCTAAATAGGGTTAAAAAAAGTCTACACCTTCTCTATTTAAGAAAAAAGTCTGGCCTATCGTAGGCTAGGCCGTAGGCCCCTGTAGACCAGCCTTGCCTATTCACATCCCTAATCATACACAGTAATTGATAGAGGAGCAAGCAATCTGTGAACTTTTCCCAGACAATAAGAGCTACAAAAGTCCATATATATTTGATTTATTTGGCAAAAATATACTGCAAAGTGAAAGTAATAGAGTGCAAAAATGGTTTAATAGATACATTAGGTTTGACCAATGGCAATGAGTAAATGTTGTCAATAGAATAGACATAATCTCTTCCAAGATATCCTTGAAGAAGCACCACAAAAGTTGCTTGCGATTCAACAAGACAATCCTTGAATTTGTTGTTATTTGATTGAACTGAATGCAATGCTTAGGTGCATAATGACATCCGAAAATAAGAGAAATAAACTAATGTAAGGAGTTAAGAGATGATCAATTGAATTTTACCATTTAATCCGTGTCCATATGATCGTTTAATGAATGATACGCTTCCAATAAAAATGACATAATCTGAAGAGTTCAACTTCTAAGAGGTAAAATGAGACCATTTCATATGATCATATGTGTCAATATGATCATTTAATGAATTTTACCATTTGATATGATCATTTTAATGTCTTCTTAGAAAAAGATCACATGGTTAATGAGATCATATGGTAAAAATGATCATATGGTTAATGAGATTATTTTTATGTTTCTTTTTCTAAACTCTAAAGAATTAAGAAAAAGACATTAAAAATAGTCCCACATTGACCAAAAGAAGTATAACATAGTGTTTATATACATCAAAGTGTCTAATAAAACATTAAATTGCTCTATAGATTGCATTAATATTCAATTATTATTGATACCATATGGGGTGATTATTTTTGGGGTAAGTATTATATTTGTAACTTGTAAATATATAAATTTTTTATTCATGTTTAAATTTTTACAATAATATTTCAAATATTATAACAATGTTTAAATAACTTGTCTAAACTCAAATGCTTAATGAACTTTTTTCTATGACAAATCATTCGAAAGAACTAGAGTTCGATTTCTCGTGGAAACAATTTAGGGCTAATTGAAGTATTATATTTGAAACTTGTAAATATATAAAATATTCTTCATGTTTTAATTATTTTCAATAATATTTCAAACATTCTAACAATGTTTAAATAATTGGATCGATCAATCAAATGTCTAAACTTAAATGATTAATGAGATTATTCAAAAGAACTTGAGCTCGATTTCTGGTAAAAACAATTCTTTAACAAAATTTACTTACCTCTTAATCGATTGATTTTACTAGAGATTTGGAGAATTTATTTCACTGATTTAACTGAATTTTTTTGGGAAATGAAGTTAGTTAGAAATAAATAGCTAGAAACTATTTAACTACAGGAAAGCTAACTATGTGCTAACTTGGAACATAGTTATTTACAATTACAACGTTAATGAAATGTTTGGGTGCACATACATATTGTACAATGCTCTACTCATTATTCCATTAATACTTGCCAAAATGCTTAGTATGTTCCCCCAAAAAAAGGATATTATTGAAATTTTTTTTTATTCAAGTTATTGCGCGCAAATGATTAATGTGTTTCACTTAAAACAAACCGTTCGTTAAAACCCAAATTCGATTTTTGGATAAAATAATTATTGATGTTGATCATTCAACTAAACTTCACTTACGAAAACTCATTTTTTTTTTTCTTTTCTGACAGAAAAAACTCATTTTTCTATGAACCAAAAGATTAACACAATATTTATTTAAAAAAAAAACAACAATAAAACCTTTTATTGGAAGTGGTTATTATTCCATAAATAATTTTTATTGTTCTTTTTTAAGTTCCTTTAATTCATTTCCATCACTCAAATATTTCTTCACCTTTTTATATAATTAAATAAAATGTAAAGTAAAATACTTCGTATTTTTAAGTAAAAAATATAAAATAAAAAATATTTCTCCACGCTTCTTCATAAATCAATGTGCGCTCTTCAAAAACCCTAAACCACAAGAATTTGTTCTCTGTTTCTTGATCAATCATTCATCAATGGCAGTTCAAACCTCCATTTCCAGTAAACCACAAGCTCCGAACAACGTTTCTCACGACCATTTTTTCGGTACTAATTTCTTTCATTTTCCCAATTTTTAATTGCATTTTTCCATTTTCGTTCATGAATGCTATTGTTCCATTTTCTTTAGCTGCTGAGTTTGTTATTATTTGAAATTGAAGAAATTTGCAAACTGAGATTAATTATTGTGAAATTTGCAGTGATTAAGTATGTACGTTTGATTTAATTTTCCCAATCTCGTGGTTTGTTAAGAAATTTAATTGATGAATTTTAATTTGTTTGTTTGAATCTTGAGTCAAGGCATTGTTAAAGTAAATATTTGTAGCACCAACACTTCTGATGGAAGGTGTGTTTGATGTCTGACACAGACATATGTGATTACTTTCAATTATTTCATTTTTTCAAATTTGTACGTGTTGGTGTCAGTGTCGTGTCCGGTGTCCATGTCAGTGCTTCATAGCTGTAAATCATTTAATATTTTGCTACATCAACCCAAATGCCATGAAGAAACAGAGACCTTACTGGATGTCAGTTTATTACTGATGTACATAGACAGTGCCTCTTATTGGATGCCAGTGTAAGACTGATTTACATTGACAGTATGACCATAAAACTTAACTTTTATGTTACACTCTGATTATTACGGTTCCCATGGGGAATGAGTAGTCATGAGTCGCCGCATTAGCATACACTGTCTTATTTGTTGTTGCAATTTTATGTCTAGATGAAGATCAAGTTATTCACTGAAAAGCTTCTTGATTGAGGTTCAATTTTTGCCGCATAAGAACATGGAATGGAGTGTCTATGCCCAACATTATGTTGAAATATATAAACTTTTGTAGGATGTGAAAGATATGTGCTGATAGTGTAAACAAATTTTACACTGACATTCAATGAAAATCTATTATTGAGCTACATCAACCCATTTTTGTACCTGCATTTTGAAATTGTGGTATGACAGAAAAATAAAGGCCTGTGATGTCAGTGTATGACTGATTAACAGAGACAATGTATTACTATTAAACTCAACTTTTATATTACAATCTGATTATTGGGGTATTTTTTGGGGCAGGGAAGGTGAACACTTCTTTGGTGTAGTTTACAGTTCGGAATTATCAATTGTAGTTTTCATTTTCGTTTGATGTGTTCAGACTTTCTGTTTGCTGCTTAGAATGTTATTGTTCAAAACTGAGAGAATTTTTCTTTCTAATTAACTTATGTTTGAAGAGTTTTGCAAACGTGGGTAAAATATTGTTATGTTATGAAATGAACCAAAGTTGTATGTTTGATTTATTTTTCCCAATCTTGCGGGCAGTTAATTTTAGGTTAAATTACACTAGGGGTCCTTTAAGTTTGAAGTTTGTTACAGATTGGTCCTTTAAGTTATTTTGGTCACACATAAGTCCTTTAAGTTTGAGGTTTGTAACAGATTGGTTCTTTAAGTTATTTTGGTCACACATAAGTCCTTTAAGTTTGTAAACGCTTTCAATTTAGTCCTTCTGCCACATCATCATTTTGGTTAACATAAAGACTAAATTGAAAAGGTTTACAAACTTAAAGGACTTATGTGTAACCAAAATAACTTAAAGGACCAATGTGTTACAAACCTTAAACTTAAAGGACTTATGTGTTTCCAAAATAACTTAAAGGACGAATCTGTTACAAACCTCAAGCTTAAAGGACCCCTAGTGTAATTTAGCCTTAATTTTAATAGATGAATTTTAATGTGCTTGTTTGAATAATGACTCACATCATTAGCAATTAGTATAAGGTGTGTCTTCTGTGGTCGCGAATTTATATACACATATTTGTAAATTAGTTTTATACTAACATCCTCTGAAAATATACTATTTTGCTACATCACCACACTTTTGTGACTGCATTTTAAAGTTGATGGTATGACATGGAAAAATTAAAGCTTTTTTATTGGATGTCAGTGTAAGACTGATTTTGTACAGACAGTGTATGCCTATTAAACTTTTATACTAAAATCAGGTTACTAGGGTATTTTGTGGGGCAGTGGATGACAATTTTTAGTTTAAAAAGTTGCTCTCTCAGGAAGTGATGCAAGTTACTATCCCTTAACATTATACAGTACCTATCCTGCAAAGTCCATTTATGTCTCATTCGTCCCTCCCAACCATTGTTATCGATGGCGGAAATCTGAAAATTTGACATACCGGCGATATATGGCGATGTTGCACTGCCATCCTTCACAAATTGACCGTATTTGTTTTGCAATACCAGCACCGATATTTGACAACACTGTTCCGAACCTAACTAAGCCTCATTATTACTAGAAAACAAATTGTGTCTACCATTGTTTTGTCTTTCTTGAATATATGATTATAACTAATTTTACTGTATTATGATATTGAAGTATGGAGGGAGTTTGTATGGGGAGCTGTTGCGGGTGCTTTTGGGGAAGGAATGATGCATCCGGTAGATACCATCAAAACACGAATACAAAGTCAAGCTATTCTAAATGGTGTTAAGGTATAATAGTAGCCTATAAATGAATCAGTCTGCGATTTCATTCATTGTTCTTGTTATACATACTCAGTTTTAAAGCTTTTCTCTTTTTGTGGGATCATCGTTTGTCTGTAGAACCAGAAAGGCATATTGCAGATGGTGCGGTCTGTCTGGAAGGTTGATGGATTAAGAGGTAAACTACTTTGATGACACTTAGTACATATTTTGGTCCGCTTATTTTTTTTTTAAATTTTTATTGACAAATTTTATAAAAGAGGGCAGAAAAAACCTATTTTGAGGGTAAAATGATGAAAATGAAGCATCTGTACATGACTGATGACTTAAATCTAAAATCAATCAATGATCTTGTTATGTAGACTTTGGATTTCAAACTTGACAGATTTGTGCCTTGTGATTGATTATAAATTGTTCAGGCTTTTACAGGGGTGTAGTACCTGGTGTTACTGGCTCTCTTGCGACTGGTGCAACGTATTTTGGTGTCATAGAGTCAACTAAAAAGTGGATTGAGGATTCACATCCTAGCCTTGGGGGCCATTGGGCACATTTCATTGCTGGAGCTGTTGGTAAGCTGATTTGGAGCATCTAATAGTAATACTTTTGTATTGTGTTCTAGAAGTTACACATTCTTGAGTCACTCAGGGCAATGAGTATGAGAGCAGTTGTAGTGTAATCTGTTTGATTGCTGCAATGCTTTTTCTCGGAACTTGTGATGTTTTTGATTTAGTGTTTTCTGTTTAGACGCAGTTACCCATTTATTTTTGCAAATAAGTTTAAATATTTCCTCAGTAAGTAATGGACTTCTAGTTCACTGTCTAAGTATTCCATTTATGGACCAACAATGATTTATTATCATGGCACATTCATCATATTTACATAGTGCGATGCTGCTGTGGTACATATATTTCTATCCGTGCAAATTTGAAGGTTTATTGAGTTTGACATCTATAGAGTGCAACCATTTGATTGTGAATAAAAAGCTCAAATCTGCCTTATTTTTTTGCTTATATTTTCAGGAGACACCCTTGGTTCTGTAGTATACGTTCCATGCGAAGTGATAAAGCAGCGCATGCAAGTTCAAGGCACAATTACATCCTGGAGTTCTACTGCAATGAAGAATGGCATTGCAATAAAACCTGGTGCAGAAATATATGATTATTATAAAGGAATGTTCCATGCAGGCAGCTCAATATGCAGAACACAGGGTTTAAAGGGTTTATATGCAGGGTATACTAGAAACACTAATAACTTTTTTGATGATGTAATCATGAGTTATCTAATTCACTAATTTTTCAAACCCCTCTTTCTCATTTAATTTAATATAATTTTAAAAGCACATCATTAGACAATAAATATAACCCTAGGCACCAATAAGTTGTCATTTTCATAATTTATTTTTCTTTGTGATCCATAAATTGATTTTACGAATATCTGATATAGTTCAAATGAATCATGATATTTCTTTCCTCAAGAGCCACAACAGTACTATTGGATTTTGTAAAATGCCAATTGACTTATATAACCAGATGAATTATGTGATATTATGGATGCCCATTTAGATAAGTTAGAGCCTCACATTGAGTTGATAATTAAATTGTAAACATTTTCTTCTTTCTTTGGTTTCACAATTCCATGGATGATTCTAATTTGATATTTTGCTTGCTTCTACAGATATTTGTCTACACTGGCAAGGGATGTACCATTTGCTGGCCTGATGGTATTATACACAAAACATTGAGTTATTAGATTCAGAGCTTGTTTGTTTCTACTTTTTTTTCAAAAATAAATTACTTTCATTTAAAAAGATAACCCGTAAAAGTTTTTAGGGTGTGTGTTTAAGGGTCCATTTGTTTAAGATTAAAGTTAAAATAAAAGTGATTATCAACTTGTTTAAGATTATTTTAGAGATATTTATGTGAATATCAAAAGCTTTTTTCTGTTTGTTTATAATAGTGAAAAAAAATCACTTTTTCGCCCTCTTTCAGTTTTTGATTGAAAGTCCATTGCCTGATACGACTAAAGCATCTTAAGATTTGTCATGGCCAGTGCTCAGCAGGTGTCTTAGCTAAACATAAAAATTGGTTGACAGTAAAAAAATGAAGTAAATAATATCTTTATTGATCAGACATAGAGATTGGAAATGGATGCATTACTCAGTTAAACTTTAGTCTTCATAGGGCTAACCAATCTTATGAGCTTATTCATATCAGAACCATCTTTTATTGTGATGCATGTCCTTTTATTGGTTCTGTTTTTTTTAATTCCTCTGCCACACGTAGCACTTGTTTAAGCATTAAATAAATATGTATGTTAATTTTTGAATCACAATACCAACTGCTAAAACCAAGGAGGTTAACTAGAATCTAAGGGTAGCCTGGTGCACTAAAGCTCCCACATATGCAGGGTCTGGGAAGGGGTCTCACCATTTTGGTGTTTTATACGCAGCCTTACCTTGTTTTTTTACAGAAGAGGCTGTTTCCAGGACTTGAATCCGTGACCTTTCAGTCATGTGATGACAACGTTACCGTTGCGCCAAGGCTCCCCCTCCGGTTAACTAGAATCTAAAATAAGTAAAAATAATTCTTTTATGAAATTTGTTTGAACTAGTGTAAGATTTCAATTTATATATACATGATACTGCCTTTGATAATTCATTATTTTTACATCACACCGCCTGTCAATGTATTTCTATCTCATTTCATTTCAAATGTATTATATTCAATCATAAAGTGCAAGTGTAATCCAAACTCTGCAATCATGTATATATGTATTCAAATCATGTGTGAAAAATTAAGTTTTTAGAAGTAAGTTATTACAGTTCTGTAATATTTGTGCAAATGTGCTTCTGATTTTGAATACATTTTTCATGCAATTGTTATAGGTTGTGTTCTATGAAGCTTTGAAAGATGCTACAGAGTACGGGAAGCAAAGATGGATATCTAATCCAAATTGGCACGTTAATAATTCCTTTGAGGGCCTGGTTTTGGGAGGATTAGCTGGTGGTATGTCCAGTGATTTGCCTTTGATCCTATGTACTTGAGTGCAAAAGCAGTAAACTTTTCTGTATTATTAATTTTTGCTCAAATAATTAAACAGGTCTCAGTGCATATCTCACCACTCCTTTGGATGTGGTCAAAACTAGGCTGCAAGTTCAGGGTTCAACTTTGAGGTATCAATTATTTTCCATAACTATTCTAACATGTTATTATGGTATACGTACCTGCCATCAGGGTACCACTTAATTTAATTCAATGAATGTTGTTTGGAACACGGGTTCAAGTCCTGGAAACAGCCTCTTGTGTCAAAAACAGGGTATGGCTGCGTACAATACACCAAATGGTGGGACCCCTTCCCGGACCCTGTGTATGCGGGAGCTTTAGTGCACCGGGTTGCCCTTTGCCCCTTTAATGTTGTTTGGAACACGTCTGGCGTCTTCTTTGGCATTATGCAAAATTGATTTTCTGGTGTATTATGGACATGTAATGATATATACTTTGTCTCACATTTTTCCTTATCATGTTTTTAATGACAAAAAGGGATATCTTTTGCATTTGGATTGTCATGTTTTATGGACTCAAGCTAAATTGATGGTAATTTGCTTTATCTATTGTATTTAGGTATAATGGTTGGTTGGATGCAATTTACAACATATGGGCTAAGGAAGGCGTCAAGGGGATGTTTAGGGGCAGCGTCCCCAGAATTGCGTGGTACATTCCGGCTTCAGCGCTTACCTTCATGGCTGTTGAATTTCTCAGAGAAAATTTTAATGAAAAAGTGCCCAATGGTGGTTCGATCAATGTTGCTAGAGTATCAGTAGAAAAGAAGAAATCTTTGGAGGAGGCTAGTTAAAAGTTGTGGTTCAGTCTCATTACTTCCCATCTTGATTTTTACAAAGATGGGATGTTCTATCATATCAAAATTCTTAGATATGCTAGCATTATTAGATTCTCATTGTTTCAACCATGATGTAATAAGAAAATTATAGTCAAAATGCAAACTTTAACTATGTCAAACTTGGTCTGGCCCATTTTTGATCGTTCAGTTTAACTCATGCATCGAACTAATGAATAATACACATTCTTCACATTATAGCCTCTGGTAGTGACTGAAAATAAGTCTGGGTTGGAAACAACTAAAGCTGATAACTTGTTTTGTATATGTACATATTAACTTCAGACACCATATTTTCACGCCAAGTTATTGGAGAATATTATTTGGTTATGTTTTTTTTTTTGAAGGAATTAATTAGTTTTGTTATAGTCTATTTCTCGAGTAGTCTGAATTGTGTGCATGTAATCTATTATAAATATAAGATGCAACGTTTGACAATGACATGTCATCCACTTATATGGTACACTCTTTGGATATATTTATAAGCAAAAAGTACATTTATTTGGTCTATACATTCTAGGCCAAAAATAAATTCCTTTTGCTTATGTTTAAAACCAAAGGGAGAATTCTCATCGTGCCTTAGGGAAACAATTCACAATTGTCCCTTTTTCTTTCACCATGTGTTCTGTTGATATATGTAAACCCAAGTTAATTACAATATATGAGCTGTTATGTGAAATGTCTTAAGTGGAATTCCAAAAGCATTTTGAATAAGACTTAGATGAAAATACACTGTTCAAGATAATGAATTCAACCCCCCCTACTACTCTCTAGGTGTCTCTTTTTATAGGCAACACTTTCTTGACCTAACGGAGACCCATTAACCCTCTGAGGTCTATATGGCTCATATGTACCGGCGCGTGGAGCTAATCATGTTTCCTTTGCACTGCTCGTCCGTACAAGGCGCATGGAGTAAAGAGTACACAACTCACATCACTTGTCTGTGAAGGACATGTGACGCGTTATGAGATACCTTCAAGAGGAGGACCACAATGTTGTTTGGACAACAACCTGAGAGAGCTAGTGATGTTGACGGTGGAGCTCATGTGACCTGAACGATCAAGCTGAGTTAAGGAGGTGGAGCTCACGTGACCTAAACGATCAAGCTGAGCTGGGCAGATGGAGTTCACGTGACCTGAACAATCAAGCTGAGCTATGCATGTTGAATAGTCAATGTATAAAAGAGTCCACGTGGTATGTGTTGTATATTTGAATTATTTCAAAAGTTATTATTATTATTATTATTTTTATAATTATTATTATTATGATTAGCTATTAAAGGGAATGAAAAGAAACGTGATTGTATCGTTGAATTTTTACTCCTACTTTATCTCAAGGTAAGTTACTATGTTGACCACAATTTCTCACATTTAAATTAAATTTGTTTAACAGTCAAAATTATTTGTTACCTATTTACTTGCTACTGAGAGTCTTTCCATCATTTTAGCAACTGCTTTTGGTCAATCTCCACTTACCTAAATAATAGCACCCAATTGCATTTGAGTGAAACAAAAAAACGTGTTTAACGTTTTCTCAGATGGTACTGTATAAATAAAACAACTTTTACGTGAGAGACAGAACCACAAACCATTCTTCTAAATATTGTTTTACTTATTTTCTCCTTATAAAAATACTCATCTGAGTTTTTGATTTCTCGTGTCTTGATATCCTCGGAACGCTCGCTTACTTCCGAGAAGAATCTGTTGTACTCTGGGTGAGTTGCGCAATTCTGTTGATAATTCTTTAGTTCAGTGATATAGTCACGCCTCAGGTTTTACGTTTTATTTATTGTTTTTTTCAGGTTTTGATCCTTCGGCCATCCGCCACATTCAACAGTTTGATCCTCCATATCATTCCAATTACCTATTTTAGTTACTAGATTTTACCAACACACATTTATCCCTTAATATAACCAACCACTCACTTGTAAAATGTTCTCAAATTTTAGTCTTCGACCATTCAATTGAGATAAAATGAAGAGACAAAAAATCAAATATAATAGAAAGGGAATTTTATATTCACCAACAATTACAAGAAACCAAACGAAGTAATTTGACACAGTTAACAAAAACAATGGTCGAATGAATCATGTCACGAAGAAAAATCGGAAACAATACGACGACATGAAGGGCAGGTGTTTGACCTATCTAGCCATTTTACAATACACTCTTCATGGTACAAATGCGAACATGACAACTGGATTGCTATCGATTCAACCGAGAGATCCTCCAAACATATAGAACCTTCAGGGTACTAGATGACGGGTCAATTGAATATCTCAACAGGAGGAAAGTGATGAACAAACAGAAACAACAGATGAAGATGAATTAGTGGGTGATAAGATTTTTTACCGTGTGTTTGGATTGAGGGTTTAAGAGGGAAAGGGAGGGGAGGATTCACTTTTAATTTTTAAATTACAGACATTATAAAATATTTTGTTGTTCGTAATTTAAAAATTAAAAGGGAAACCCTCCCCTCCTCAACCCTCCATCCAAACAGTTTTGATAATTGAACTGATAACAATATTAGAGAGAAGAGGAACTAATGAGTGAGTGAACAAAGTGATGATAAAGTTCACAAATTTATAGATAAATATTTCGGATTTAGAAATCTGGAATGCTTCAGCATTGAATTCTTTTGTGTGACCCACATTGCTTCATGAGTTTATGTGGTCCAGAACGCCGAGATAACTCTATAAATAGGGGTCCCTGCACCTAAAAAAAAAATCATGGAATTCCCTTGCTTTGATCCGAACACCAAGCTAGCGGCAGTCTACTACAACGGCGGAATATCACCCCATCTGTTTAGGATTTGCAACGATATCACCCTCTCCGGGCTGAAGGACGAGCTGGATCAAGTCAACCGTCAACTCAACCACAGAGACACAAGGAGGGTGGTCGGTGTTGAATATCGATGTCCATTGTCCGACTTAGCCGGATCTCTTTGGTTCAGCCGGATGAAACTCACGAACGACGACGACGTGAGAACTATGTTCTCTATCTTTGGTCATCACAGTGCTAGAGGACCGATTGAGTTGGACGCTTCGTTGGTTAGATCTGCTGAACAAATTTTGGAAAGTTTGAATCGGCCCAGGACCTAAGAAGATATCAGGGCACTCCTGGAACCACCAGACGAAGAAATTAGTTTAGATAATCCGTGATAATGTGCTATGTTTTAATTAGTCAAGTGTTTTATGTTGTTTTAATTGCGTGTTAGTTATGTGTTGTTGAATTAAGTTGTTGCATTATGTTTTGAATAATATATATATTATTTAAACTTTCATTATGTTTTAATTTACATAAAAGATGTTCATTTATTCGATAAAATAATCGATGATATGCATTCCAAATTAGGAAATCCAGATACGCATAGGGCGTAAGTGTATTCCGGATTACTAAATCCAGAACGCTTCAGCATAGGATCCTTTTGTATGGACCACATTGCACCAAGAGTTTATGTGGTCCACATCATCCAAGGACCTCTATAAATAAGTGCTCTCCGGTTTTCAACTTCAATACCAGCAAAACACATAAACACACCAAAGAAAACCATGCAAATTTTTGTCATTAAGCTGAAGATCTTTCTCACGTTGTCACAAATAAATATCTCTCTATTTGACGGTGTGATGAAGATCTTCAGCATGCTGTCAAAAATACAAACAAACACACCAAAGAGACCATGCACATTTTTGTCATTGTGATGAGGATCTTTGTCATGCTGCCGCAAAATAGATTGCTCTCTATGTGACAAATAGATTTCTCTCTATGTGCCAGCATGGTGAAGATCTTCAATATGCTTTCAAAAATATATAGATACACTCATCGCTGTCTCCTTGATAGATAGATAACTAAAAAATATCAAGAGGTTGCTATGAGTTAGATCTTGCTTCCTGCCAGATGAATATGTCATTTGGCAAGGCAGCAGGATCTAACTCAAAGAAATCCTCTTGAAAACACCTTCCCAAAAGATTCATCATTTCTGTTATTATGGTTTTTTTAACTGTTTATTTGTCTTATGCTGCTTCTATTTATGTTATGTACCTTTGTTCTATTTTTTTCAAGTCATTCGCAACGAAAACGATCCAAATAAAGGGTCTGATGCAGTTCGGACTTTATAATCCGGAATAACTTCATGCGTTCCGGATTATAAAATCCGGAAACCCTCTTTAACATTTTGGTCGGTGACGTTTCAGCAAAGGTTAGGGCGGTCAGTGGACTTTGAATGCATTTTTTGACGGTTTTGAATGTGGAACACGTTTTATTTGACTGTAATTAAGACCCATGACTTATTTAAGGCTATAAAAAGGCTTGGATCTTCAACATTTTCCTTCATTCTTCTTCACCTCCTTTCTTACATTTTCTTCAATTTATTAGTTTTTTAGGTAGCTTTTAGGAGTGTTTGTGGTGTCATGGTCATTGTTGACTGCTCATACGACCCCTGCAATTGCATTGCAGCTTATGCGGGGGGTCGTATAGCGGTCAACAGAGACCCTTGACATCAAAGAAAGACACAAAATTTCATATCGTATGTTTCCGGATTTTATTTTCCAGATACACTAACATTCTGGTTTGGAAAACAAAATCCGGACCAGGGGTATTATTGGAATTTTTGCAGGGCGCGCGAGAAGGCAGCAGGGTGGAAAAAGTAACACTCCAAATCCACCGAACCATTAGAGGGACCTCAAACCCTAATTCACCAAAATAAAGGCTAGCTGGTGGCATCCTCACATGCACAAACTTTTATATCATAAAATTCCCACATATTTCATACATTCTTACTTGATCGTCAGAGTGTTTGTAAGTATACTTGATCGTCATAAAACTATCATGTCATAAACTTTTCTATCTCATGTCACGAAGGATCAATTAGAGACTTCACTTGGGATGGAACCTAGAAAACCATCTTCCCTACACGAGATTTAATGGTTAACTCTTGATTTCGATTGGTAGCCAGAACCACCGTTGATATTACCTTGCCCCATAAGATGGATGAAACCACATCTTCCCCATCACCTCCGGAACAGGACTAGGAGCTACCCCATGATAGAGCGACCTAACATGATTGATTCCAATCATTGCAGCCCAAAATGTTGAGACATAGGAAATCTTGTCATTTAAAGAAGGCCTAAAGAATACCAATCTCCTCAGGGACATTCTTGTTGTAGTTCAACAACAATAAGAGATTACCGCGACCCATGGAGAAGGTCGAGCCCGCTTGGAAAATAGGAAGATCTAGATCCCCTGTCCATAAGGGCAATCAGTTGACACCAACAATCAGTTCAACAACTTTTGTGGATAAGATAAAAAAGAAACAAAGTCACAAAAGTGGAGGAAAGATAAGAAACTCAGTTGGATTCTCAATCATATCACAACCAACACAAGCTAAAGTTACGGGAAGTGATATGAATGAATAAAAAAATAATAAATACTATTTTTTTTATCATTATAAGAATATAAGGTATTTAAAAATTAAATACGACAATTTAAACACTACTAATATGTATGTTCTATTTTATGTGAGACCGCGACACTATTTTTTTTAATTCACGCAACACAAGATCAAAGTCTAATTACTTGATGTTTATTCTTCAAACCTTCAAACTTCACACCAATGATACAACATATGTTTTCCAGTGAAAATTATTTGACACATGATTCAGTATGTATAGATCCATGTATATGCGTGTACTGATCCATAAGCCAAATTTTCCATAAAAACTTGACATTATTCTTCTGGCTTTCAATTTCAGTTATTTTTTAATCAATGAGGGTTATAAGTCCAATATACAACAAATCTAATTTATCCTGTTTGTCCCAATTTTGATATGTTAAAAAACTTTAAAAGAAAAATGCACTCAAAATTCACAACCATGTTAGCATATTTCTTCAACCATTATAAACCTTTCATTGTCCAAACCATAACTATAAACTCTTTTCCAATGCTTTCACTTTCAAAACCTTTTTCAATGAAATTGATGCATACTCTTACTATTTAGTAAAAACATACTTTCTAAATCTCACCAAACATCGGTTGATTCGAGGTTCTTTCAAAAAAAAAAAAAAATATCGGTTGATTTGAGGTAGTAGTTTTACCCCAACTGAATAAGTCCATGTTACACTTGACAATGACATGACAACATAGCTTTTCAAGGAAACTTGACCATAATTGATATTCCACTCTAGATTATACGATTTTATATGACTTGAAAAAAAAACCTCTTCTATGAAACACATTCATGTCAAATTTCATGTTTCTTTAGTAAGAAAATAAAATTTCCATAGTTTTGCTCACATCTATTTTACCATGTTAGCATTCCAAATATATAACTATTTGGTGACCATTCCATTGTGTTTTCAAAAAGAAACATCAAATAGTCACACGTGAAACCATGCGAGCAATCTCATATTAGATTGCTCCCGTAGCTCCTCGTATGATTATTTGGTGTTTTGTTTGGAAAACACAATGGAACAAGCATTAAATAGTTATGTGAAGTGCTAACATGGTAAGAAAGAGGTAAGGAAAGCAGTGTAAAAATTATTAATTCATTTAATATTTTTTATTTTTTTTTTGTGATTGACGAAACGTGAAATTTGGCATGCATGTGTTTCACAAAGAGGTGTTCTTTTCATTAGCCATATATAACATATGATCTAGAGAGTGAAATATAAATAAGTTGCCTAGGGAAGCTATAAAAGGTTGTCATGTCATGTGTAATATTGACCTATTTAATTTGGAGTAAAAGTAAAACTACTAGCTGAAATCAACTTTTATGTTTGGTGATAATGAGAAAGTATGTTTTTACTGCATATTTTTTTATAAAACTATGAATCAGGGTCATGGAAAAATATTTTGAAAGTGAGAGCATTTTGACTGAAGGAGAGAGATCGTAATGTTACAACATTCATATTATTATTTTATTGAATGATGATTTTTTATTTTTTTTTTACAGAAGAAAAGGTTTATAGTAGTGCATTAAACAACGAAAAGTTTATGATGATCGATTATCTCTTCTTCACATACAATTGCATCTTAATTAGTATGTTTCTGTACTATCATCAATGAAACTTCCAACTGGTCCAACTGAACAAAATCAAATAACATAAATTAATACCATACTCGATCTCTAACCTACTACCATGGTCAAGTCTATAATAACAGATATAAATAACTTACAACTAAACCAAATTATCTTCCAATTTAGGTAAGATTAATCATATTGTCCCTTAACTTAATTTTAAGCAACAAGCAACGATTTAACCTTTTATCTTTTTTTTTTCCATGTTGTTTTGGTACTTCATCCATGTTAGTATATGAATTTTTCAACTTTCAAATATATGATTTTCTTTTGGTGCATATCATATATTTAAGAATGAGGAGTTCAAAGGGAAAGAAAACAATAAATTTGATGTTTGAAATTCATATCCAGACATGAGTGAAGGCTGTGGCAGAGTCAAAAAAATATTCGGGTAGACCACAAAAATAAACCATAATACACACACACAATTTATGTTTTAATAAGGATTAAACATAATTTGTGTAAAAAAAAAAAGGATTAAACATAAAGTTAACATCAAAACGTTAAATTACATACCTTAAAAATTCAAACCTATTATCTACACTAATTCGAGTGAATTGAAAGTGTGGTAGTAAGACATACTGAGATGGAGAAGAGGGTGGGTCACAAAGTTAATTATTACCACCGAATGTAGCTAACACTAATGTGGCCATTGATCTGTAGGCCGGGAGATCCTTGAGGTTGATGACCGGCAAGATTGTGCTGTTCTTCGAAAGTAAACAAGAATGTAATTAGACCTTTATGAGCGTATAGATAAAAGAAAATGCAAAAAAAATAAGTGATAAACAAACAAAAGTGTGATTTATTTTTTTGAGCCATGCCATTAAGGTTCCTCCTAACTTCATTGCAACATAAGTTCACAACTTGATCAAAAGTGACACAATTACCAAACAAACAAAGCCTAACCCATGATGAATGCAAATGTGGAAACAATAACAAATAAACTAAGATGGTGCTTTTGTTACATGTTAATTAAGCTAGCAAAATATTAGTTGGATTTCAAAGCTGTGGCTTTCTGATATCAGTGGCTTTATATATATACATGGGAGAAATTGTATCGGTTTTTTTTGCATGGTGTATAGGTTGCATGCACAAAGAGCGTGTAGCTAGCCACGTATTTGTAGTCTAATTATGTTTATGTGGTAGTTGAGCTGTGAATTGAGTGTGATTTGCGTTGTGAATATTTTTAGTTACAATATAATTAAATAGGCTTAATTGTACTTTTGGCCCCCTATGTTTCAAGAAGTTGCG
>Ga0315914_1002821_pt1 | contig 26559 bp, 18 predicted proteins | sample MpolenodulesMG_FD_203920 | JGI IMG/M metagenome (GOLD analysis project Ga0315914, IMG submission 203920) | Medicago polymorpha root nodule microbial communities from Los Angeles, California, United States - elongated nodules | ecosystem: Host-associated > Plants > Roots > Nodule | place: USA...
TATGAATTTATTTTATAATTTTTATCATCATGTTAGATTTTTTTTTCCTAAGTTCGACTACATTTATTTAGGATGTTATTTAAATATTTTTGTGAAGTTTTTATAATGTATTATATTTATTTAATATATAACTTGAATATTCATTTTTGTGTATTATTTTTTTGTTGCAAGGATGGATTTTGGAGCATTTGTCAGGTCCTTACCCAAGGAAGAAAAGCAAGAGTTGGAAGCCGGAGAGACCATGTGTTTGGAGATGGCTTACTAGCATGGGGCATATAGATGGGAAACATTACCGCCTACTCCTGGATCGCTTAGAGGTGGATGATGTGAGGTTTTGTACTTATGGTGATCATAGAGAAGTGCGCCCTTTTCAGCTTCTGCGCACTTACTCGGGATTGCTGATGTGCTGGCAGGAGAGGGTGTACCGTCATTTACCTGAGCGGGTAATGAGGCAGTTTGAGTTTGTACAGGACGTTCCCAGACACCCGTCATTTGTCGCTCAAATGCCTACGCAGTTGCTGATCACTGTGTTGTTAGACGCTCAGGTGTGGTTCTACCCTCATTGGGTACATAGGTGTCAGAGACCATGGCATCATGATCCTGGCTACATAGCTTGGTATGACAAAGTCTCTCACCCTCGTATTCTCCCACCTGATGAAGGATCTCCTCCTAGGCCGGTGAACGTGGAGCAGATCATAGAGGAGGAGCATGCCAGAGAGCTGTCTGATACATTGACGATCATCGGGGATGTGGTGCAGATAGCTGATAATGTTGTGGCCAGGAGTGGCGAGATGACCAGAGAGGAGCTGCTGCAGAAGATGATCCGGATTGGCAGTATTGGTCGCCCTGCCCTTACGTATTAGATTGTCAGGCATCACAGGGGACAGAGGCATCATAGGCAGCAAGACTGATTATCATTAGGCTTTTCTTTATGTACTTTTTGGCTATGATGATGGTGATGTATTATTATGACATGTTCCGTACATTTTCGTATTTCTATGACATTTTCGTACGTACCTTTTATATTATTTCTTGCGTTTTAATTCTATCCTGTTAAATTTTATTTCGTACATTTTATATTCATGAATTTACAATTGGGATGAAAAAATTTGTTTAACATGTTAAGGATTAAAATTTTGGATGAATTTGTTTAAGTATGAAAGAATTTGGTTATGAAAAATGGAAGGTGAGCTGCTGGAAATGGAACCAAACACTTAGCGGCAGTTAACTGCTGTCAGTTTGTAGAACGGCAGTTAACAACCATTTGGGGCTATTTAGTAAATTACTTTTTTATTATGAAGTTTTCGATGTCAGAAAAGCAATTTTCAAAGTTTAATTAACTTAAACGGAGGAGTAATTTTGTTAGTTTTTTTTTCTCTCTTTTCTTTGAAAGTTATTTGTTAGTTGATATAATATATAACTTAATTGTCCCCGTGAGCTTAGCTCAGTTGGTAGAGACATTGCATAATTTATGTAGGAACCGGGGTTCAAATCCGGACACCGTAGTTCTCCACATTTAATTGTGTGAGCTCTAGCCACTAGGCTACTAGACCAGAGAGGAGTTGCTGCAGAAGATGATCCAGATTGGCAGTATCGGTCGCCCTGCCCTTACGTATCAGATTGCCAGGTAGCACAGGGGACAGAGGCATCGTAGGCAGCAAGGCTGATTATCATTAGGATTTTCTTTATGTACTTTTTGACTATGATGATGGTGATGTATTATTATGACATGTTCCGTACATTTTCGTATTTCTATGACATTTTCGTACATACCTTTTATATTATTTCTTGCGTTTTAATTCTATCCTGTTAAATTTTATTTCGTACATTTTATATTCATGAATTTACAATTGGAATGAAAAAAATTTGTTTAACATGTTAAGGATTAAAATTTTGGATGAATTTGTTTAAGTATGAAAGAATTTGGTTATGAAAAATGGAAGGTGAGCTGCTAGAAATGGAACCAAACACGTAACGGCAGTTAACTGCTGCCGGTTTGTAGAACGACAGTTAACAACCGTTTGGGGTTATTTAGTAAATTACTTGTGTTATTGTGAAGTTTTCGATGTCAGAAAAGCAATTTTCAAAGTTTAATTAACTTAAACGGAGGAGTAATTTTGTTAGTTTTTTTTTCTCTCTTTTCTTTGAAAGTTATTTGTTAGTTGATATAATATATAACTTAATTGTCCTCGTGAACTTAACTCAGTTGGTAGGAACATTGCATAATTTATGTAGGAACCGGGGTTCAAATCCGGACACCGTAGTTCTCCACATTTAATTGTGTGAGCTCTAGCCACTAGGCTAATAGACCAAAAAAAATAATATATAATTTAATTTTTTTTAAGGAATAATTTCTGAAGGAATAATATATAACTTAATTAACAGAACAAAAAAAAAATCAGCATAAATTAAAATCAATTCAGACAACATGAGAAGTGTCGACAAGTACCTCCTCAACATAAATTAAAATAATTATCTATATAGATAGATATGTTGTCTCGAGGTGGATCCCTATACAGTCAATGGGTACACAGCTAGTGGTGCCTACCGTTTACTAACAGTTACATTGCCTTCCAATGATCATATTCCAACGAATCTTTTATGGAGGAAGGATGTTCCTTTGAAGGTCTCGGTGTTCGCTTGGCGCTTGTTTCGCAATAGATTGCCTTCTAAAACAGATTTATTTCGCAGAGGCATTATTCTTGCTGAAGCGCGGTCGTGTGTTACAGGTTGCGAACTCCATGAATCTGAATGGCATTTATTTTTGTCTTGTAGTTTTTTCAGCCAGCTTTGGCAGCTTGTAAGGAACTGGCTTTGTGTTCATTCAGCGGATCCCGCTCATATTTTGGATCATTTTATTCAGTTTAGTTCTTCTATAGGCTTTGGTACATCTAGGTGCTCCTTTATGCACTTGATATGGTTTGCTACAATTTGGGTAATTTGGAAGGAAAGAAATGCTAGAATTTTTTGAGGTATTCAGAGTTCTCCTATGCAGCTCCTGAAGAATGTCAAGCTTCTTTTCTTCTAGTGGTTTAAAGCTAATGCTGTTTCTTTTCATTATAGCTTTTATAGCTGGTGCCAAAATCCTTTCCTATGTGCAGGATTTGGCTAATTCTATTACTTTATTTCTGAACTTTCTGTTGTAATTTGTGAGTGTAAGTATAGTGATTCAATAATTACATATAAATATTTATAGTAGTATAAGTTTGCCTCCGTTAATAAATTTTTTTGGATCCGTCATTGCTCTTACACCATACAAAATCCAAATCACCACACATTATGTGATCCTTGATGTTTTTTTTAGCCAAAATCATCACATTTCAAACCTAAACATTAAATATAGGCTAATGTTGCGTTTCTTCGATGGATTGTTCTTCAATTTGTTTTTTTGCCGGTTGTTCAATACATTCTGATTATATAAGCCAAACTTGATTTTCATCTTTCCAGATTATATAATTTGAACCTGTTCGAGATATGCTGAAAACTACTTTTTTGTTATTTTGTATTTTTTGTTTATTTTTATGTGTGTGATTTGGTTATTTCATGTATGAACCAACGTCGGACCGTATTAGACACAACAAGCCTACAATGACCGCAACCGCGGCGAGAGCGGTTACAACATACCTACATAAAAAAAAACGTGTTTTTTTAGGAAAATTTTGCGTTGTTGTTAGCGTGAGTTGGAGAATATTTTCATAAATTTGTTTAGAGTTTTAATTAAGATTTAATTTGTACACATTATGTTGTCAAATTAATCACTTTTGATTATTTAAAACATTTGCTATTTTAAGTTATTCATTTAATTGATTGTGATTTATCGATAACTTAAAACTTTTTATACTTGTTTGTTGTGTATACAATTTTTACTCAATCACTACATTCACTACATTGTGTACAAATTAAACTTTTTTTAGTCAAAAGAGGATGTTTGGAATCTTTGTAATAGAAATTGTAATCCTCAATGCAAAGTTGTCATGACTGCAGCCTTAGTTAATATTGTCAATGCAATTTGGTTTGCTAGAAACCAAATAAGATTTCAAAAATAACAAGATACATTGGAAGAACTATATTGCATCCATTCTCTCAAATGTCTCTTGGCAATCATACTAATGCCTTAGCTACTTCTAGTATATCAGATTTTGTGATATTAAAAAAGATCAATGTCAAGTTACACCCTCCCAAAGCACCTCAAATCTTCGAAATTATCTGGCAGCCACCTATATTCCAATGGATTAAGTGCAACACTGATGGAGCAGCCACTTCAACAACCTCTTCATGTGTTGGCATATTCAGGAATAGGGATGCAGACTTCCTTCTTTGCTTCTCTGAAAACTTAGGGACAGGTAATGCTTTCTTTGCTGAGCTGTCTGGTGCCATGAGAGCCATAGAGCTTGCCAAGCTTCATAATTGGAGTTGTCTCTGGTTAGAAACTGATTCCACCTTAGCGGTGAAGGCCTTCAACAATCAAAGTTTGGTTCCTTGTTCTTTAAGAAACTGTTGGAACAACTGTCTCCTCATTCTCTCATCTATGAATTTTTTTGCTATCTCATGTTTATAGAGAGGGTAATCAATGTGCTGACTCACTGGCTAATCTTGGTCTATCTTCAACTGCTTTAACTGTTTGGCTTGAAATGCCTATGTGTATCAGAGAATTTTTGAACAAAAACAAGTTAGGATTGCCTAACTTTAGGTTTGTAAATACCTAAGGAAATTTTGGTATTGTCCCCCTTCTTTGTCCAGCTTTTTATTATATTTTGGTAGCCCAGTGCTTTGCTAGCTACCTTTTTTTGCAAAAGAAGAAAGAAAAACTTTTTTTAGTCAATCACTACATTGTATACAAATTAATATTTTGGGACCAGCATTCATCATAATTGATAAATTAATCGATAAAAGGATTAACTTGTTTGACAATCTTTTTTTTTAGTCGATCTAAAAATTAAAGACAAACAAATTAGAGACTAATTTCTTATTTCCCAAAATTTTAAAAACTCAGTTGTCTTGAATCTATAATTACAACATTATTTACCTTTTCTTTTCTAACAAATATGCGACTCACTCTATCATATAGAATATATTTTATTATTTAATTAAAATAATTTTAACATCAACAAGTGTCTTTATCTAGGTTTCGTTTGTTTCAAGTCATATTCATAGATTTTTTCTAACAAATATGTGACTCACTCTATCATATAGAATATATTTTATTATTTAATTAAAATAATTTTAACATCAACAAGTGTCTTTATCTAGGTTGCGTTTGTTTCAAGTTATATTCGTAAATTTTTTGAAATAAAATGATAGAATTATGCATGTCTATGTTTTCCCTAAAAAATTACATGTTTATATTTGTTACAAGTTTACTAAATTTTATTCTCCGATATAAAATGTTACTCGGAATACAAAAGTTTTCCCAAAGAAAAGGTGGAAATAAAGTTTTCATAAAGATGAGAGTAAATTCATGTATAACTGTTATAATCTCAATTTTCAAGGTCAATGAAAATATTATAATGTTAACTAAATATATTTTTTCTAAATACTTTAAAATAAAATTCACATCTTTATAGTTTAAAGAATGTTATTCTTAAAAATAAATTTGATAAACTTGAAACAACACACCCTAAATTTTAATCATCAACCTCTATCTAAAGCCAAAAAAAAAAGAGTGAGACCAATAAGGACCTTGTGAAAATTTACGTGTGTTTTATGAAAATATTTTTTTACTTGTAGGTTAGCATTTCGTCGCAACCAGAAGATACTTGAAGGCTTGATTGAAGCTAAAAAAAAAAAAGCCAACAAAGTTGTTTACTTTGTCATGATTTTCCACCGAAAAGCTATCTCAACAAAATAAAATAAAACAAAAAAGTTTAAATCAACACACATTAAATAAAGTAAAAATTAAATAAATCAATTTGATAAAAATAAATAAAAAAATTTGATAAAAAAATACAAAAAATAATTAGAAACAAAAGAAAATGGAGAAAGTGATGAGACAAGAGAGACTATTTTTATTTTGCCAAGAGGCAAAAGAAGATTGAATTTCACATATCATTACTACAACCAACAGCCATGCTCAAAGGTCATTTTAGTAAATCCACGCCACCTCCTAACCGATCACTACTATATAATTCACTCTCAACTCTAGTGAGCCTCCTACTCTCATAACGTTGGGTTGATTCCATTACCATCATTTTGTTAAAAAAAAAATTGTCAATGGAAATTGGGTCGAACTCAAAATCATTGAACAAAAGAAGTTGGAATCCTCTCAATTATTCAAAAGATAGATCCAATTTTGTTCCAAACACTAATCACAATCCAAAAAACTTAAATTCATGGGCTAAGAAAACCGATTTTGTGCTTGATTACTCAGAAGAAGCAAGGTCAGGTGAAAGTGAAAAGTTTGAACTTTTTCAATCGAGAGGAAGAGGGTCTTCATCTTCTCCGGAGATAGAGAAAGATTCAATTGTCGGGAGGATAGAACATGACAAGGATATTGAGATCCAACCAACAAAAGCCCATTGTTGCGCTTGGCTCAAGTGTTTGGGAGTTTAATATGAAATCTTCATTGCTTGGGCATGTAATGTTTGTTAATGTGCTTAGTTAATTTTAAAAACCATGTTATGTTTTTGTATTATAATTACATTTTGGTGAAAGATAAATTTAATTAAAAGTGCAAATTTAAACTCATCACTACTAGGATCGATCACATCAATATTTGGCTACTCTTAGATTTATTGCACATTACGATTTACTCATATTCGTAACATGTAATCAGATTTAGTAGTAAAATACATGAACAAGACTTATTTTATATAATCAGATTTCTGTCTTGTGTTTATCTAAATTTTATCCATGAATTAAACTAACAAAATATTCAAGAGCAGTCCTATGCATATTATACAGAAAAAATACATAACAAATAAAGGTTGCTCCCAAATACTTAATGCAGTCCATATTAGAAGAAAAAAAGACGTAAGAAAGAGAGGGCCCTTATTTTCTAGAACTTACTCGTATAATGCTTTTAAAACATTTGTTAAGAAAATAAAATAAAATAAATTTTACACTAATTTTTTTTAAAAAAATTTAAAAGCTAAACTACAAAATTTCATGACAATTTTATTATATTTTGAGTTCTTAACACTCTCATAGAAAATTGTTAACATATTTCTTCAAAAATTTACCCCAAAACATCATTTCTCTTTTTGAAGTAAAGGAAAAAAGAGAGAACCTTGAATGTCACATTTCAACTAACGGCCACACTCCAGGGTCATTCTGGTAAATCCACTTCCATCTCCTTCATCAGTCACTCTCACTTCCTTAAAAAAGCTCTCAAATTTCCACTGTATGCATTTTCTCTCATACACTTTATTCTGTTCATGTAATAAAAATCCAATCTTTATTCATTCCACAACATTGTATTGATTTCATCACCTCAAATTTCTTCAAAAAAAAGTGTAAATGGAAAACAAAGTTGAACCAAAAGTTGCACCTTTTGTTCCAAAAACTGGTTACAACCCAAGAGAATTACGTTCATGGGCTAAGAAAACTGGGTTTGTTTCTGATTATTCAGGTGAAGCAGGGACCAGCGGAAGTGAAAAGTTTGAACCTTTTCATCATAGAGGAAGAGGGTCATCTTCTTCTCCTAAGATTGAGATAGATCCAACTAGGGGTGTTGAGATCCAACCAGCTTCACAATCACAAGCTGGTGTTTTGGAGGAGAATGTGAGGAAAGAGAATGAACCTGTTTTGCCTTTGAATGGTGATGGTGAAAGGAAAGTTGGTTTAAGAGGGAATGGTGGTAATGTGAATGGTAATGGTGGTAATGGTCATGGTGTATCTGCAGTTGCTCCTGTGACAGAGGAAAAGGACGAGGAGAATGTGATACACGGTGATGGTGATGGTGAAGTTAAGGTTAACGTGTTTCCAGAAGGAGTTGAATTTGGAGATGGTGGATGGAAAGGACCATCTGAATTGAAGTGTGGAGTTAAAGAAAATCCGGGTTTAGGTTAGTTTGTTTTCATTGTTTTTCTGTTGGTTGTGATTTTGAATTATGTTTCATATGTTTAATTTGATTCATTAAGTCACAATAGGTTATATTTTAGTTTGGAATGCTAGTTTTGGTTGGTTTGAATTGAAAGTAGTTTGGTTTAACTTGAATTTATGTGGAAAAAATTGATGTTTTATGAACATTTGAATTTTGGACTGCATAATATTGTAATTTTAAGCAATGTGAATTGAATGTGGTTAACTCTATGTGTATTTGGTTGATGCATATTATCTTGTTATAGAATAGATTAGGAAGATGCCATGTATGTTGTTTGTATTTGGGCTCAAATACCATTACTTGATTTGAGTTATAGTTTATTTACTACTTTTCTTTTCAACCATTGCTTATGAATTCTTTGTGTAGAAGAGAACATATGAATATGAATGAGAAAAAAGAAGATAAAAGATTTCTAGAATTCCAGGAATTAATAAAATTGCTCACCATGACAAGCTTATTCCATTCTTTCCCTTTTAAGTAGAATTTTTGCTCAATAATTAGTTGATCTAACACTGACCCTGCATGAGTTTTGCCATGTCTGATGCTGGTGCACAACCTAGAATGTCCCTCTCAACACCTCCAAGCCTTTATCTAGAAATAAATCCTCCACTTCAATATGATTCCGAAGCCGAGTTTAAAATAGCGGTCAATTGAAATCCAGAAAATAAAATTGAAGTGATTTTTAATTCAACCAAATCAAATTTTATCATAAAAGATTATCGAATCCTCAAGACCTAAACTAAACTGAACCGGTACTTTAGATGATTAATCCTTCAATAGAGCTCAACATTTCACTAAGTATGCAACTGAATTTTTATTAAAAAAAACAAATATGAAAGTAAAGGAACCTGATGCAAATCAAGTGAATCGAATCTACCTGAGTGGCATTGAATTTAATTTAATTTAGTTCTTATCGCTCGCTATTATGTAGAAATAAGGGTGGTATTAGTGATATGATGAATCTACATTCGAGGCGAGTGTTTAAGAAGGGTGGAGAAAAAATATTGGAGTTGATGGTGAAATCTTAAGCACAAGATATCACATATCAGGAAGAAATGAGCAGTGGTGGTTGGTGGATAAGCCGTCGGCGGCGGTAGGCGGAGAAACGATCGGTGGCTGTAGTTGGAAAGTTGAACCAAAGAGAGACAAATTTTAATATAATAAAAGAAAAAGAAAAAAATAATTAAATGCAGACGGTGTACAATAGCATCAACAAATTTCTGGGTATGTTTTGATGATTAAGGTCTGTGAAGATGATGAAGAGGGGAAGAAGAAGAAAAGGAAAAAAGATTAAGTGTTGATGGTTCACTTTAAGATACTACAGACTTGCATGATCCAACGGTTTCTTTTTAAAATTAATGGGAAGGGACTAAATTGATTAACGAAAGCACATTTAAGGGACCAAAACGAAACTTTTATTAACTAAGGTACCAAAACGAAACCTGAAAATTAATTAAGGGACCAAAAGTGTAATTAAGCCTATTTAAAAAGAGCAAAGCTGGATAGTCATAGTACGAAAAAGTATTGAAATTCTTTTGACCAATGAAATGAATGCAAGTGTTTATGGCTTCTAACAATTCACAACTTAATAAGGACGAACACAAGATTTGTACTATGCGTTTAAAAATCGTTTGTAATAACTAACCAGCATTTTCCTTTTAAAAAATAAATGAGAAGATAATCAAATAGCCCCCCTGGTTTTTCCCAGTTTCTATATACATATCACTGTCTCAACTAACTACTGTCTCGTTATTAACATGATAAATTAACATGATTATGTTCTTCGTAACTTGCCCAAAAAGTAATAATTCATTTTTACTTACACTTTTGTATCTTCAATTGCAGTATCTCTTATCTATTATGGCTTACAGCACTATCTATCATTGGCTGGTTCACTTGTATTAATCCCATTAGTCATGGTACCAGTCATGGGTGGAACAGATGTAAGTGTATGATGTTATTTACCATTTATTACTCTCTAGTAGATAGTTCCTCAAATTTTTATCTATTCACATTTACATTATTCTGATGACAGAAGGATACTGCTACCGTAATTTCTACAATGTTGTTTCTTTCCGGCATCACAACTATACTGCACTCTTACTTTGGTACTCGACTTCCTTTAGTGCAAGGGAGCTCGTTTGTGTATTTAGCACCGGCATTAGTCGTTATAAATGCTCAAGAATATCGGAATCTTACAGAACACGTAAGTTCCTACTACATTAACAGAAAATCATAATTCATCAAAAACTCAAGGCTTTTTTTAAGCATAAATATCATTATATAAGTAACAACATTTAGATATCCTGTTACAAATTACTTTAAAATTTGGTTTTTATCCTGTTCGTTTGAATATATTCTCAATTCCCATATTAAATCCTGCATCTTTCAATTGCAGAAATTTAGACACATAATGAGGGAACTCCAAGGTGCTATAATTGTTGGTTCAATATTCCAATGTATCTTGGGATTTAGTGGCTTGATGTCTATCCTACTCAGGTAAGAAAAAGTTTCATGCCGTATCTTTCTTGTGTTCACCAAAACGTCTTTTTTCTCGTGTCGAATTGTTTACAATGTGTGTGTAGTACCATGCGAGATAAAGAGATACGTGATATTCGTCAATGAAGCTGTTAGAAAAAAATAATCTCGATATTACTCTAGAATATCTTGGTTTGTCTGTTAGTGTCAGTTTTCAATCTTATCTTAGATCATTTCGTAGGATTAATTATTTATATCTTTTACCTATTGTTGCTGTTGTTATTGTTGTTTCCCTTCCGTAAAAAAAAAATGGTTTCCTTATTTCCCTATTATTAGTCTTTTGTATCAAGCCAGTATCATCTTATTATCAATAATATTCAAATTCAAAGTTATTTTCTCTCTTCCTTTTATCTAATATCCCACAACTTCAGCAAATGCAATGAAAAATATTGAACTTTTATCAATAAGAGGCGTCACAATTTCAGTCTCGTATGTTAACTATTTACAAATTGTCGTAGGTTAATCAACCCTGTTGTGGTTGCGCCCACGGTTGCTGCTGTAGGTTTAGCGTTCTTCAGTTATGGTTTCCCACAAGCTGGTATTTGCTTGGAAATCACTGTTCCACAAATTGCACTGGTTCTATTATTCACTCTGGTGAGTCATGCAGCACCAATGCAGGGTTCTTCAGTTATCTGAAATGTTTTCTAATGGTTGTGATTTATAAAGTTACTGCTTGATTTATAAACATGTCACGGTATTTTGAAATTTTATTAAATAATTTATGTTTAGAAACTCACATTTTCTTCTTTTTGTCTTGTTTGAAGCATCTTCGAGGAATATCTATCTCTGGACGCCACTTATTTCGAATCTATGCTGTAAGTATTCTTAAATTAGGACGTTCTTTCTTCATTTTATATTCAGAATATGCGATTATAGCCTAAAATAACAAACACTTATGAATTATTTTTAAATATTTGCAGGTTCCGTTGAGCGCAACAATAACTTGGATATTTGCATCCCTTTTAACAGCTGGGGGTGTATATAATTACAAAGAATGCAATCCCAATGTACCGAGTTCAAACATCCTTACCGATGCATGTAGAAAACATGCATATACCATGAAGCATTGCAGGGCTGATGTTTCCGATGCATTGTCTACTGCTGCATGGGTCAGAATTCCTTATCCTTTACAGTGGGGTATCCCTATTTTCCACTTCAGGACTTCCATAATCATGGTCATAGTGTCACTGGTTGCTTCTGTAGATTCAGTAAGTATCATATTTACATTTTTAGATGGATTTTCATGTTGAAAGCAAGGATCACATTCAGTGGCGTATCAAGACTCTGAGTCACTGGTTTATCCTTTTTGCAGGTTGGAACTTATCGTACTGCATCGCTTCAAGTTAATTCAAGGCCTCCAACTCCAGGAGTTGTGAGCCGAGGAATTGCATTAGAGGGTTTCTGCAGTATATTGGCTGGTCTTTGGGGTTCAGGTACCGGTTCAACGACTTTGACAGAAAACATGCACACAATTAACACCACAAAGGTGGCAAGTAGGAGAGTAGTGGAACTTGGAGCAGTTTTCTTGATCCTGTTCTCATTTGTAGGTAAAGTAACAACACTTGGTGACCAAAGTCCATAATTGCAGAATTATATTATTAACTAATATTTTGATGCCTAACACCTGAATTGAAGTTCAAATATTTCTTTATACAGGCTGAACATACATTTAAATTGTATTTTTTATTTTGTAGGAAAAGTGGGTGCTCTCCTTGCTTCCATTCCACAGGCCTTGGCTGCTGCTATACTGTGTTTCATGTGGGCTCTTACTGTGGCATTGGGCCTATCGACTTTACAGTATGGTCAATCAGCCAGCTTCAGGAACATGACAATCGTCGGCGTTGCATTGTTTCTTGGAATGTCCATTCCATCTTATTTTCAACAATACCAGCCTGAGTCAAGTCTTATACTGCCCAGTTATCTGGTTCCTTATGCGGCAGCGTCAAGTGGGCCATTCCATTCAGGACTTAAACAAGTAAGTCATGTCGAATTATATTTTACTATCTTGACACGTCATTGTAGTATTACTTAAAAACTTGTTTAGACGGTGTTAGTGTATAATTAAATACAGTTGGATAATGTTAAGATGAGCTAAGCTGTCATTCTCTTTGTCAAAAACTTGTCAGCTTGATTTTGCTATCAATGCTCTTATGTCCATGAACATGGTGGTTACACTGTTGGTGGCATTTCTACTGGACAACACTGTCCCGGGAAGTAAACAAGAACGAGGAGTGTATACATGGTCGAGAGCTGAAGACATTGCCGCGGATGCCTCGCTGCAATCTGAATATTCGCTGCCAAAGAAACTTGCGTGGTGTTGCTGTTGGTTGAGGTGATTGGGAGTCTAATACTTTTGACATTAGCAAAAAGGTATTGCAGGTCATGAAGAAAAAGGTAAATGTACATTGTAATATAGTTATATCTAGCAACATTAAATTGGAGAAAGCTTTGAATTATTCATTATGCTTGGAAAGTTGCATAGTTACTTTGACATGTCAGTCAAATTGTCTGTTAAAAATTATTATGTACTTAAATATTTAATTATTTTTATCGATAAATATATAATTTTTTTTATTTTCACATTGAGTATTTAAGAGTTCTAGCAAGTTACCAACAAAGGGGAAAAAATGCAATCAAGTTTAGAGTTGGTAGAAGTTTCCGAAGTTTACTTTTGTTCGACATAAATTATCTGAAGTTTCCGATTTTTTTTCTTCATATAAGTAAAAATCAAACTCGGTATTTCAAGATTTACAACACTTACACACTCTGCGCACCAACCATTTGCACTAAACTTTGTAGTCAGAAGCGCACATATCAACTCATGTTGAGGAATTTCTTCCCCCTATTTAAATTTTTTCAGCCAATAATTGTTAAAAAATGTTTATGATAAGGAGAAGTCAGTCACAACTCACAATTCTCAATTTAACTGTACAAAATCAATGGACCAAAAAATATATATTGGTATTAATTTGCAATTTTAGCTGATTTATTGCTCTGCCATTCCTCAAGGAAGGAACGTAGTATATGATTTGGTGTAAGGGATGTGTGCTTCAGCCTTAAATTTGTCATGGGTGATGTATCATGCCCTGAATGCAACCACTGTTCTATTGCTTCCAGTTCATAAGAAAATCCATCTGCTGCCACGTGTGGATTTTTCATTACCTCCTGTTCACCCAACATCATAAGAAAACATTAGTAGTGTAAACAAATAAACAAATTTTTATATAAACCTCTAGTTATATTCTATATTTATAACAATGTAGGTATTAGAAAATATGAGTGATAAGATAGTTATATATGGTTAAGTATCTATATACATTTTGTTTGTACTATTATTGTATAATTATGGTGTCAATGTAGTCATTGAATGTATCCAAATTACAAAAACATCTTGTGTGTATTTCTCTTGTTTAGTCTTCAAATTTGTGTCTTTTATTAGCTAGTTTGATCATGAAACATGTCTTCTGTTTGTCAGTTTAGGCTATGAAATTACTAACAAAAGACACATTTATAGATGTTTTGAAGTTTCGATACATTCAAGACTATACTGACACCTCCTCGCACATTTAGGAACCAAAATCACTATTTATAAGTAAAATTAAAAGATCAAGAGACCAACCTGAAGAATAGGGCAAAGGAAAACACTAGGCACATCACTAGAGCCCTCTCTATCTATGCTTCCACCAATAATTACCTTTCTATCTTCCTTTGCAACTATTTCATCACCCTTTCTTCTTATCTTATTGAGCTCCTCTAAGACCCTTGCAATGCTTAGATTTGGGTTGGGCTTGTTTTTCACAGACAAGCAAATCATAGCCAGGCCCACAAGTTCTTTTGCAAGATCCAATGGCCATTGTCCAGCCATGTCATCAAGAATGTTAACCAAAGTCTCTCTATCCATACCCACAGTCATGGGCTCATCAACGGGCCCGGTCCAATTTCTTCCGGTCAAAAGCTGCATCAGTAAAACCCCTACGGCTCGTAAATCTGATTCGACGTTGCAGTCCTTGTCATCACACTCTTGAAGCCCAAAGCCTGTGATTTTTGCAACTAAATTTCGGTCTAGGAGGATGTGGGACGGGCTCAAATGACAATGAACAATGGGCCTCTGTGAAGATGAATTAAGAAAGCCCAGGCCCGAGCAAACTTCGGTCGCTATTCGTATTCGATCGTGCCACCGTAAGCCCCGGTTTCTTCTCCTAGAAAACAACATGTCTTGTAAACTCCCATTGCCCATGTATTCCAAAATTATGCATTTTGGCTTGGAGCAGAAGCCTACCATGGCAACTACATGTGGTTGCCTAATGTCACCAAGAAACCTCACCTAAATTGTAGTAGTCATTAGTAAAGTCATGCTAATAGTAAAGGTAGGAACTGAATAAAATAAACTGATGCTGTATTGTGGAGGGGCTAGGACTGTTTATGGTTCAGTTCAGAAAGAAAATATCAAACTGAACATTTAGGTAAATCTGGATTGAAGCAAATATTATTACGGTTTAAAACTGAATAAAAAAAAACTAAGCTGGTTCAATTTAGTTTGTGAACAGCCTGTCATAATTCGATTCTTTTCAATTTAGTTCAAATTTTAGATTTCTTGCCACCCCAATTTCTTGCATAACTTAAAGGAGTTTAATTACCTTGGATTGGAACTCCTCTTGAGACAAAGAATGAAAAGAAGACATCATCTTAATTGCAACAGTGGAATGATTGAACCGTCCTCTATACACATTAGTCCAATCCCTACCAGACTTCAACCTCAACCGCTCCGAGAAGTTATCAGTCGCCAACCTGAGCTCCTCCTCACTGTACTCCCTCATTCCAATACTCGTGATGTTGTCACTCAGCCTCGCAGCCATGCCTATTATCAGATATAAAGTTGGTTAATAATTAGTTAAGAGTTAGTTAGTTTAGTTATCTTTGTTATCCATGCCTATTTCGGTGTGCCAAGTAGTAGCATTTTCTTTTTCTTTTAAGCAATATCAAATTTAAAGTAATTTAATACCTATGGCATCCTTCTGCTTGCAAAACTCAATCCTTCTATTCAACACATCTCTTTGCTTCCTTAACTCCTCTATCTCTCTCACCATTTCGGTTCTCTCCCTCACTGCTCTCTCTACTTGTGTCTCTGCTCTTGATCTTGCCATTGTCGACAATTGAAGCTTGTTTGATAGTTCTGATTGAAGCTCTACCAATGAACTCATCCTTTGTTTTTTCTCTTTAATCTCTGTTCTCATTTCTTCTCTTTGCTCTTTCTCCAAATGTAATTCCTTGTTTAGGTTCTCCTTTGTACTCACTTCTTCCCTTATTCTACCTTCAATTTCTTCAGCCTAAAAATGTACCATAATTAATTGTGTCATGTATGAAAATAAAAATAAAAATTCACATGTGTCTCCAAATTGGTTTGACTTAATAAATGTATTAACTTGTTTTGAATATTACCCTGCTGTTGCATAAGCTAATTGCCCATTCAGCTTTTGTGCGTCTCTCAATATTTTCCTTAGCCTCTTTCTTCTTCAACTCAATGGTTTTGCGAGCTTCATTTAGCTTATTTTTTAGCATCTCAATTTTTTCTACAGTACTCTGTATGTGAGAAAAATCAAACAATATTTTGATCAACAAAAATATAACGTGGAATTAACTCCAAAATAACCATAATATGATATTATAAAAAAATTGAAATGTCAAACGTTTGGTATGAAGAACTTTTTGTATCCAAAAGCATAAATGGACAGCTAATCACGGATTTAGGACAAGATAAAGATTTGAAAATGTAGTCCATACTTTGTGACCTAAAGTCCTCGGCAGACCCTAAGTTCAAATTGGGTCCCTATAATTTTTTATCTGCATATCAAATACTGTTAAGAGTCAAAGTGTTGGATTTTAAAGAAAAGTAAAAAATATCACTTGAATGTGATGGCCAATTTAGATTTTAGAAAGAAAAAGAACTAGGACCTTCCTTTCCAATACCAATAATCCAATATGCACGAAAACAAGTTACCAAAAAAATAATATTGAAGAAGAAAACTTAGGTGCAATTTATTGTATTTTTTTTTTTATCTCTCTCTTTTTCAATTCAATACATCAACTGTGAGTCAAATAATATAAATAAAATTACATTCTGTAAAAAAAAATATAAATATGTTTATTTTAAGTCCCGTAAATACAACTCATATGATAAAGAATTGGAATGATATTTTGTATGTTAGGAACGTGGGTACAAACCTACGATTTCCTAATTCTAAGCACTCGGTGTATGAGTTTTGAAGCTAGAATTTTTAGAAGAAAATTATATTTTAAAATGAAGCATGAACAAATTTAATTTCATCCAATTTTTCATTATTGTACGGTGAAACCAATTATCCAAGTATCTAACAAATCCAAGAACAAACCAACAAAACAGAACAGATAAATATTAACATTAATCAAGGGCCACATATTTTAATGAAAATATCAATCTATAGTTTAGTATTTACCTTATTAGAATTGTTCAATTCAGTGACGTGTAGTTGAATTTTTGGGCAAACGTGCGAGCCATCATTTTCCTGCACGTAGCTTCCTTCCTCCAAATTTGAAGATAGCAACTCTTGATAATAATTTTCTATGTCTTGAAGATAAAACTCCCATTGATTTTGAACCAAATTGGTTGATGAAGGAGATGCACTTAATCTATTCTGAGAATAATCATTTGTTTTGTCACTGAACATTTTGTCTAGCCAATCTTTAAACGTTACCTTATCTCTCATTTTAGCAACCATGACTCCACTATCATCCTCCATGATTTTCTCATCATTGTTTCCCCTTAGAAAAACTTGTTTGCCACCACATACAATAAATAATTCACATAAACTAGGTTTGTGTTGATGAACATAGAACAAGCCACTAATAGCACCTTTTGATTTCCTAAGTAAAAAATTAATGAAAATGAAGCATTAAAAAAACCAAAGAATTTAGAAATTTTCAAGATTAGATGAGCAAGGAATGAAGATTTACATACAAAGAAGGCTTCATGAATGAAAATCCCATGACTAGTTTGGTAATTCCTAGTCCACTTATCAAGTCTATTACACGTTTTTGCATAGGTTCGTCAAATTTCTCAACTTCAAGAATTTCTGCTGACACCTGTAACATGCAATTGAACTTCGTTTCAAAGATTATTTGCTTTGAGAAAACATTTTCTATTTTCATACGTGGTTTATTTGAATACACAAAATTGTCACCTTATTTCAAAAAATGAAAAAACAATTAAAAAAGAACTTTTTTTTATATGATATGAGCAATTGAACTTTGTATTCAAGAGCTAAGATGAACACACCTTGCCACAGAAAGCAATATATTTAGAAAACAACTTCTTGATTCTCTCTTTCTCATCTTTCCTTAAAGCTTCTAGCTTCTCATCATTCAAAGATCTTGCAGGAAGTTTCCCAACTACAACAACACAAATACTCAATCACAAAACTAAGCTAAACTCAATTGAATTTCAAAACAAACAAGGAAAAAAATATCTTACGCACAAGCCAAACTTACATGGTGTATAGACATAATCCTTAGAAATGTTATGAGTCACATGGAGAATAACAACGGAAATTGGATGAGATTTCCATTTCTTGAGAGCCCAATTTAAAGTATTAAATCCATCTTGTGCATCATCACCAACAGCAACATAGATTTTCTCTGTTTGTGTTGCATCCATTGTCTAGATTGTGTTGGAAGAGGTCTAGTGTGAAAATAACCTTATAAAAGGAAACAAAGAATGTTGGTATGTTATCATCAATTTCAAGGCTTTCATTTGTGAATTTTTTTTATAAGTGTTTGGTTTGAAACTCTATATTATTATAACATAATGTTATTATCATGAATTGGAAAAGAAGAGTCTGAAGGAAACGGCCAGGTTTGGACTTTTGTGTATTGCATGTCATGATTGGCAAATGGAGCTGGGGTCATATCTATTTGCAATTTCTATGGTAATACTTATAATTCACTTTTGTCTTCTACGGATTAAAATAAGTAAGCCGTGTGAAATTACTAGCTTCACAACGATTCAATGATTATCATTTTTGAACTACTTCACTGCATAAGTTGTACAATACTGAGAGGACTGAATGAAGTATGCACTTTCTCAACAATGGCTTCAACAACGTATAAAAAGTATGTTTTTAACAATTATTCTTCGACTTATGAAAAATATATTATGTAAATAAATAAACTTTTATGTTTTTATTGACGAAAATTGTATTTTTGTAAATTATTTTTCTATAAACTATTTGGACAAATTTATAAATAATACATAGGTTATGTAAACAGAGCAATCCAATAATATTTTTTAAAGTTAAATATGCTTTTGGTTTTTGTAAATATTTCAAATATTTATTTTAGTCATCCTCAAAATTTTCTTCGAATTATAGTACCCAAAACAATTTCATCCACACTTTTGGTCTCTACTTTTAAATCAAGTCATGTGTATCAATCAAATTTTTAAATGTGAGTTAGCTGGAATATTATAAGAATCTCTTCAATAAAAATTAGAATATTTTAAACATATTTTTGCAGGAATGTTTAGAATACTACAATAATCTCACAAAAATTAGAATGTTTTAACAAAATATGAATTAAATATGATTTTTTTTAAAACTTGCTATTCAGACAAAGATCGACTAATTTGAGAGGTCGAATCTCCCATTTCACTTGCGGACTCCATTTAAAGTCAGTGTTTTAGCAAAGCTCTGTATGGACTAGACCACCGAAAATATCACAATGGGAAATTAAACCTGAGACCTTGAGAAGAGCACACTCCAATGTCGCAAGCTAACACCATCAGACCAACTCAAGTAGTGTTTGAATTTTTAAGCGCAAAAAGAATAAAAATACATATTTTGTTAAAAAAATCTCTCTTGTTTTTAGAGAATCTTATAATATTATAAATATGACCACTTTTGGTCTATGCTTTTAAGTCAGGTCATATGTAGCCTTTGTATTTTTTGAATGAGTCTTTTCAAGAATTTTTAGAATAATGAGAAATGCTAGCAACTTTCACTTTTTAATACTCTCTCTAGCACTCATTCATTTATTGGATGAAATCATTGTATGTCCCACCACTTTGTTCGGGTTCAATTTTCAAAGACCCACAATGATTTAAACCAATAAGAAAGTGAGTATTAGAGAGAGTATTTAAAAGAGAGTGTTGCTAGCATTACTCTAGAATAATATACCAACCGCTCCCAAATTTTTTTGAACAAAACATAATCGAATTAAATATGAATTTCTAAACGACACAAACATAAAAGCTTATATTAAAATCATCCCTTGTCAAAAATTTCTAAACTTTTGCAATAGATAATTACATACTATACTAAACATAAACATAAGTGCGACAAAAAAAATTCAAAATTTTAAAAGATACACATAAGTTGATTTAAATGTAAGAGCCAAAAGTTGTGATGGTTAAAATATTGAGATTAGATCCACTATGATGGTCGGATCCAAGGAATAAAACAAGACAAATATTACAATACTTACGAAATTCAATAAATTTTAGGTTAAACAAGTTTTTTGACCCTATGAATATCTCAAATTTTAAATGATATACATACGTTTATTTAAAAGTAAAACTTAAAATAAAATATTTATAAAACTAAAAATTTATTTATCCCTTTAATCTTCGTTCCTTTTTAACACGTCATACTTTGTGCTATACGGTTGACTAATTAAATCAAAGAACATGCTAGAAGTATACATTGTTTTTTAATTGATTTGAATTTTTTTCTTTAAAAAATTGATTTGACTTTTTTATAATAAAGTTTTTAGACGTTTATTGATAATAAATTGATTTGACTTAAGTTTGTAAAGAAAAGTATTGTAAAGAAAAAAAATTGATTTGACTTAAGTTTGTAAAGAAAAGTATTCTAAAGAAAAAAATTGATTTCACTTTAATCAGTAATATAATACAAATAATTACCAGGGGGTATAAAGACTGATCAAATTTTTAGACGTTATAAAAAGAGTTTTTTTTTAGGGAAATTATAGAAAGAGTTAAACTCATCAAATAACATACTCACCAAAAAAACAAAACTCATCAAATAACATCCTACCAAATAAACATTTTGCAAAATAAATCGTTTAACTGAAACTTACTACAAATTTTTTACTATCATGTAGATAGATCATAATTGTATTTTTGAAAGAAAGAAAGAAGATAGATCATAATTGTAAACTTCCACATTAGCTCATAATCATAATTAATCTCCAATATCATCAAGATGAGTCAAGATTAACATCAACGATGTAATTGTATTTAACATTAATCTTGACAGAAATATCTTGATGGCTTGGAAAGTGATATAGATTAATTTTAAAAGGTTTTTTTTAGAGGAGATTAATTTTAAAAGTTATACTCATGAGTTATATGATAGTTTAATCCAACAATAATGTGAACAATGTTACATCACTCAATAACGTTTGTTAATATATATTATTTTTAAAGATATTACAAGTTGGATTGAAAGATAGAACGATTGATTTAACTTTAACTAAACTTCATTAGTAGTATAATCCTAACGAGGAGTGCTAGCACGACACTTTTGTCGTGCAAAACACACTAACACTTGCAAACTTCCTATTTACGGATTTGTTTAATTATTTTAATAAGAAAAAAATCGTCATCCTTGACTAGTCCACCGCCAACCGCGCATCACCTCTATTTGGTGTCATCCTTGACACGGCAATTGTCATTGCATCCCACCGTCATTGCTGTCATTATAAAGAATGAAATACCAGAAATTGTCTATATAAAAATCGTTTCATCTAAGAAAGAGAGGGAGATAGATGAGAGCAATGAAGCTCAAAAAAGGTGAGAGATAGTGGCAAGGAAGCAGATCACCGTTACTGGAACAATTAAAAATACCATCAAACCATCTAAATATTCAATTGAAGAGGATTGTGCATTAGTAGCATTACGAGCAAAAAAGATATTATAGCAGGTCAATTGAAAATTTAAAAGGAGGATATGAAGCTGAAAACACAACACATAAATAGAGAGAAACATGCTTGATACGGCAAAACCAAGTAGAAATAGCGCATTCGTGTATGTAGCACGAAAAATCTTGTCGTGCTATTTAGCATTTTTCAATCCTGATTATGGATGGCAATGAATCAACCAACTCGAACAAAGTTTAAGATTCGATTCAACAACAGATTCATTAAACTTGAACTTGGTTCATGAACCAAATGAGTTTTGAACTGAAAACAAAATTCGTTAATCTAATGAGCTGAACTTGAGAACTTGAACAATATACAACACGACTTAAGGGCATATGTTAAGGTTTCTATAAAGAGCTGATATTTATTGAGACACATTAAATTTCAATTTTGTGAGAAATAAATTGGCACAATTTAAGATACATAATTTCTATCTTTGGAACCTTGACTTGTGTCTTAAGGACACATGTTAACATTTCCCTTAATTTAATAAGCTTTCAAACGAATTGTCCCACATGAGAAGTTTTGAAAAATAGAGAAGAATATTTTATCCAAAAAAGCAACAATGTATGACAGAGAAATCACTCTTAGTTTGAGTCTACATTGCAGTATTATCTACTTATAGTGTAGTATCGTCATTGTTTTGACATTTTTTATTTTTTTAATATTATCTGATTTCAAGAGATTAGTCAAAAAAAGTAACAATTTAAACTGAATTGTCCATGAACTTTAAATAAATTAAACTTGAGCTAAAAAAAAGGTTTGTTTCAAAGTCAAATTTGATTTCAATCTAAATCAATTTTTATCAAATCGAAACGAACTCAAACAAGTTCAAATTGACTCGATTTATTTATTCAACAATATCTTTTTTTTTATCATAAATGCATGTTGGGGTGTAAGTGTGTCTTAGGCAGATCTAGAAGACCAATAAAACATTGAAACGTTAACTAGTGTCAGGGGCACTAATCAAGGACCTTAAAAGGTAACTTTTTATGAAAGTTTGTGTAATCAATGCATTTGAAATTCAAAACTTTGACATTTAAAAAAAAAATTACTTAATTTAGAATGCTTAAAAAGTGCCCCGATAACACTCATTAACAAAACCTATAAAACATTAGTGTATGCGAGAGTTGTCTACGAGCATCTCTACACGTACAAGTTTTTGTGAAAAAGTCAAACTTTCTTTCGTAATCATTGTTAAGTTGCGTTCACAATACTACATCACATTTATGCATCTTAAATATATGTTACTTTAATGATAGAAAAATTAATCAACATTGTGCAGAGAATGAGATAGAGTAAACACGAAAGAGGTTTCGAACAGGTTGGGTCAAGTTTAACCTGGATGGATCAAACAAGTTTAAAATGGCATAAAACTCACAAACCCATGACGATGGGTCATAAGAGCATCTCCAATGGGGGTCCTCCTTACTTAACAAGGACCACTCCCCCTTAAAGACCCTCAATTGAAGGAAGAAAAAATGAGTGGACAACTATATAAAAACCTTCTCTCTCTTGGGTAACTAACGGGTCTCACATTTAAAAAAGTAATAAAATGTGTACTACTTGGTCCCACTTGCATAAATGAGTAATAAAATGTGTACTACTTGATCCCACTTGTAAAAATGAGTAATAGGAAAATTATTTTTGTTTAATGATGTAAAGATAATGAAACATAGTACTTTTCATTGGAGTCCTTATTAGTGTATTGTCAATAGAGTCTTTAATAGATACTTTTATTAAAAAATTATAAATAAGTGATGTGTCACGTAGGGTCTATTTAAGAAGTCTTTGTTAAGGAACTACCATTGTAGATGCTCTAATAGCCTCTAGTAAAGAATAGGAATCTAACTCAAAGATCATGTTTTCCCACCATTTGCTAACAACTAATCGAATAGCATCCAACAGTGCCAACGCTTCACCTTCAAGGACTGATATACGCACTTGCTTCCATCGCACGTGTGAGCCATGACAAAGTGACCATTTGAGTCACGGACACAACACCCAAAAGTTGTAAAGCTTGCTGAATGAGGGAAGGCTACATCAACATTGAGTTTAAGCCATCCAAAGTCTGGTTTCACCCGGTGATTCATGCTCGGTTTGTTGTTCGAGACTACAACTTGCTGATGTCATGGAATTGGTATTAAACTGTTGACTTTGTTTGACTAATTAAGGTTACGTTGAATGTTTATCCTAATATATAAAGTTGGGTTTTCTATATCTACACATTCGCACATGATAAGAAGTTTAAAATATTAACAATTATTTATATTTATACTTTTAATCAAAATCAAAATTTCATAGAAAAACACTGTTCATAATTTTCAAACTTTAGCGAAATAAAAAAATCGGAGAACGGACACGTGAATGCCCGTCTTTTTGCTGGTAATAATAAAAATAATAATAAATTATTAAAAAACAACAATGTTAGTATTCCTTAAAAATAAAATAAAAAACCAATGTTAGTATTGCTTTGGTAGGGAGGAGAGAGTGCTTTTTAATTCTTATGTTGGTGGAAAACATGATGGTCAATGTGTTGACCAGCCAATCAATACAATTAGGGGTTCCACTTGTGTAACATTGGCCTTCTAATGTTATATAACATTACCTAATTAGGGTGTGCCACGTGGCACACTTTTTTTTTTTTTAAAAAAAAAAAAAAACAATTAAAGGAGAATAAGAGAACATGTGAGTGAGAGGAAGGAACCGTGAAATAGAAAACGCGTGCGCCAACCCTTTTCTTCCTCCTTCCACTTCAAAACAAACTCACTCACCATCTTCATCATCATCATCAGTTTTCCGTCCACCGTTGGTCACCGCCGCCGCCGTCAACCTGCCATGAATGTGTCATCATGAGGTTTTTTTTCCCTCTTTTTTCTCTTTCTTTAGAATGATTGAAATATTCATAGAAATGAGATTAATCCATAATAAAAATCAAAATTTATATGAAAATAGAGAATAACACTTGATCAAGAAGATAAAACAATCGTTTTTGAACTAGTTTCAATAGGATTTGATTTTAGAAAATTTAGGGTTTTATTTAAGGATGTATAGAACCCATTGCAATGTCTACATATACTCTGTTTCTTTTTTTTAAAAGCTTGACTCATGTTGTTGTTGTTTTGAAATAGGAAAAGGGGATTGATTGATCCTTGAATTTTTTTGTTCTTATCATTCATTTTGTTTTAATGTTTTCTTTCTTAATGTTTTTTGTGAATTGTTTTTTATGCATTATGTTCTTTATTTACTTTTTAGGTTCCTTGGATAGTTTGATCAAATATGGCATCTTCAGATGTTGATTGGAAACCAAAGATTGGAATGAGATTTGATTCTACGGAAGAGGCTAGTAAATTTTGGTTTGCTTATGGTTTCTGTGTGGGCTTTGGAGTTAGAGTATGTTTTGCAAACAAAAAAGAAGACGGTAGTGTATCGTCGTGTCGATTGGTTTGCTGTAAGGAAGGGCTAAAGAGGAAGGAGAAAAGATATGCATATGAAGGAAAATATACGAGAGCTGATATTAGAACAAATTGCCCTGTAAGAATTACACTTTCTCGTAAGAATGGAAAGTTGGTCATCCATGACTTTGAAGAAGAACATAACCATGATCTACAAAATTCAGAGACAACACACATGCTTCGGTCACATAGAAAGATAACTGAAGTGCAAGCATATGAGATTGATTTGGCTAATGACTCTGGGTTAAGGCAGAAGTCAACATTTCAACTTTTGAGCACACAAGCAGGGCATAGAGCTAATGTTGGATTTACATAGGTGGATGTAAGAAACTACATCACTGCAAGAAGAAAAAGAAGTATGGCGTATGGTGAGATTGGATGTCTTTCACAATATTTTCAACGACAATTGTTGGAGAATCCATCTTTCTTTCATGCATATCAGATGGATGTAGAAGAGCATATTACAAATGTGTTTTGGTGTGATGCACAAATGATTTTGGATTACGGGTATTTTGGCGATGTTGTTTCTTTGGACACCACGTACTGTACCAACCATGCCAATAGACCACTTGCTTTTTTTTTTTTCTTTCTGGTTTCAACCATTATAGAGGTTCAGTCATATTTGGGGTGGCACTAATGTATGATGAGACAAGTGAGTCATTTAGATGGTTGTTTGATACATTCTTACAGGCACACAACAACAAAAAACCAAAGACGATCTTCACTGACCAAGATCAAGCAATGGCAAGGGCAATTGCAGATGTGATGCCCGATACTCATCATGGTTTATGCACATGGCATTTGTTACAAAATGGAGTTAAACATCTTGGGAACTTGATGAAGGGTGGATCTTCTTTGCTTAGTGATATCAAAAAATGCATGTATGATATTGACATTGAACCAGATTTTGAGAAACTTTGGTTTGACATGATCCACAGATCTAATATTCATGACAAATCTTGGATCAAGTTAACTTATGAGCTTAAAAAAAAATGGGCTGCATGTTATATGAAGGGAGTGTTAACACTTGGCATGCGAAGTACACAAGTTAGTGAAAGTTTGAATGCTCACTTCAAGTCTTGTATGAAACCGAATGTGAATATCCTAGAATTCTTCAACCATTTTGAAATAGTTGTTGAGGAGAAGAGAGCAAAAGAATTGAATTGTGTGTATGAATCCTCACATAAGCTTGCAAGGTTAGCATATGAAACTGCGCCAATACTAATCCAAATGGGAAAAATATACACACACACTGTATTTGAATTGTTTCAAGATGAGTTTAAGTTATTCTTAACTTTATCTGTACCAACTAGACATGAATCTGACTCTCTGTGAATATGTCATCACTAAGGCAAAACATGAAGGATCTTGGAGAGTTTCATTTAACCGTGTTTCAAATTCCATCACTTGTAGTTGTAGGAAGTTTGATACTTTTGGCATACTTTGTTCACATGCTTTTAAAGTGTTTGAATTGAATGATGTTAAGGTAATTCCTGAGAACTATATTTTAAAAAGGTGGACAAGAGAAGCTCGTTATGGCGTTCTGCAAAATTT
>Ga0315914_1002822_pt1 | contig 26550 bp, 10 predicted proteins | sample MpolenodulesMG_FD_203920 | JGI IMG/M metagenome (GOLD analysis project Ga0315914, IMG submission 203920) | Medicago polymorpha root nodule microbial communities from Los Angeles, California, United States - elongated nodules | ecosystem: Host-associated > Plants > Roots > Nodule | place: USA...
TTAGTGGAACTCTCCTTGGAAGTGCAAGGGGGACAGGACTACTTCCGGTTTGTGGAAGGAACCTGTATAATTGCTTGTGTTCTTTATTTCTCTGTTCTATTCTTTCTTATCCGCTGCACAAGACTCTAAACTCACTCAGACTCTGAACCTCTTCAGAACCTGAACCTGAGAACAGTTCTTGAACGAAAGAGAAACGAAGTTTTTTGAAACACACAATTCAACCCCCCTGTGGTTTTTCTCACCTTCAAAGAACAACATGCATACCATTTGATATGGCCACCTTAATATATGTATTATGTCCCAGTTCAGCTTTTGACATAAGAGGTAGAATAATCTGATCTACCCAACAAGAATAGTTTTTTTTTCTTTACAATAGTTTTTTTTTCTTTACAAGACCCAACAATAATAGTTAGTAAGTAATTTTTATGCAAAGCCTATGAAATGAAATAATCGTGCCACAAAAATACATTCATAGTTAGTGAGTTATTTTTTTGGTTGAGTAGCTCAATTGATTTGAGATAAAGAAAATACGTTGATGATTTTAAATTCAAATTTGGACGGAATAGAAAAAATTAATCTAATAAATTAACTACTAACATTTGTTATTAAAAAAATAATTATCGGTAATAAAACATTAGTTTGTTTCCTTCAAACAAACATTACTATTAGTTTGTTACTCATAAATATAACAAAAACGAAATATGAGACGAGTACTGTAACTGATAGATACATGTAAAAAAAGCATGACAATTATTTGTCATTGATAGATGTTACAAAAATATGAGATAGATATTTACCACAGTATATAAAAAAAATGGTTAGTTAAGTAAGTGACCTCTATAAATATCCAGAATTTCGTTCTTGGTCTATTTAAAAAATCATATTTTTTAGTCCCTGAAAAAATTTCTTGCCATTTTTAAGGACAAAAATGCCAATGATTTTTTTTTACTAAGATTAAAAATGCTGAATGTTTTTTTAAAGAGATCAAAAAGTTTGATTTTTTTTTTTTTGAATATTTATACGTTTACTTAATTAACCCTAAAAATTATGAGACAAACTTTTGCCACTAATAAATATCACAAAACAAATATTTGTCACTATAAAATATATAAAAAAAAACATGGAAATCATATTTGTATAAGTATTTGTCCCCATTAAAAGTAACTACATAAGTTTTTTTTTTAAGAAAAAAGAAAACTACATAAGTATATAGATGTCATTTAAAAGTATAAAAAGAACACGTGCCATACTTTTGTCGCAAATAATATACACAAGAAACACTAGACTATATCTTGTCGTTGATAAAAATAATAAATTTTTTGAGAGAAGTATTTGTGACTCATAAACACTTAAAAAACCACATGACTAATAACACGAGACTTTCTTAACTACATCAACAAAATCTTCTTTTTGATCGGCGTTCTTCACAATTTCCTCTTGAGATGTCTCAGCTACGATCGCAACATCTTTTTGATCAGCGTTCTTCACAATTTCCTCTTTAGATGTCTCAGCTACGATCACAACAACTTTTTGATCGGCGTTCTTCACAATTTCCTCTTCAGATATCTCAGCTATGATCGCAACATCTTTTTGATCGGCATTCTTCACAATTTCCTCTTCATATGTCTCAGTTACGATTGCAACATCTTTTTGCTCAACGTTCTTCACAATTTCCTCTTCAGATGTCTCCCCTGCAGAAGCTTTTTTCCCTTTCTTCTTCTTGAAAGCTGATTTCTTAGTGTCATGTAACTTGTCAAACCTAGAATTTGGACTTGCAGCTGAACGAGTTACTCTTTTTGCGGAACGAGTTACTCTCCCTGTCACCATTTCTGAAGCATAATCATATTATTAAAATTATTTATCAGAATTATATATAAATAAATAATTTGAAGGATCGGTTGTAAAAAATATATAGTAACAACAATGTATGAAAAATGAAGCATTACGCGATGTTACACCATTTTTTTAATGACATACCAAAATAAAAGTAAATATATATAAATAAAAGAAACAGATATCTTATAAAAAAATTGTAGTAAATAATGTTTAGTCTAATTGTAAAAAAGCAAATCTTAATTCAAGAGATCCCAGATTCGAGCCTTCTTGAATTAAAAGTTAATATTTTGCAAGTTTTCTTTAAGATCTAAAGTCCTCCATCTCTTAAGGCACTATCCCTAACCCTAAATCTTTTGTATATATAAAATTAATAATAAACAAATAAATAAATACCAATTAACACAAATTAACTGTGTTTTGATTTTACATAGGTTTTTTTTATATGAGGCCTCGAAATAGATCTTCGAGATCAAAGATGCTTTTTGTTCCTACCACTCGACGGAACTTTGAAATTATTAAGAGACTAAAGGAGACAAATAAATTGTCCCCAAGATAGTGGGATCTGAGAAGAGAACTAAAACAAAGCTTAATAAGGATTAACTAATTTTTATTTTAAAAAAGAAGGATTAACTAATTTTCAGTTCATGGATCTAAAAAAGCTTAATAAGGATTAACTAATTTTCAGTTCATGGATTAATTGTTTTGCATCGCATTTGAAATATAATTAATACAAGAGCAGCCATATAGAAATAATGCAGTGAAGATTCATGACATGAACAACAATATAGAAATCAAATTTAATTTTTTTTACCTCTATGGATGCTCAATTCCTCCTTTTCTTTTCTTTCGATGTATGAATCGTAGGAGAATTTCTAATAAAGAGTCATTAACGTAGGAGGTATTTATAGATATTCATTGTACAGGTTTTTTTTTTTTTTTGACAAATCATTTGTATTATAGAATTTTGCTCACTCTAATAAAATTGTAGCCGATTTTAGTGCCTCTTTTTTTTTTTTTGTTAACAAGATAGTGCCTCTTTTGTTAGCACAAGTGAATATGGAAGGAAAAAATATATAGGAAATCAATCACTAATTAAGCTAATTGATACTACCATTAATTCTCGGAATGCCCCAAATTCAAATATATATTTTATTACTAGAAAAAGCTGATTGATATTACCATTAATCCCTTTCTTTTTTTAACTTATTTTCTATTTTAATTTTTAATCAGGTTCAGGGTCAATTATTATTTTTTAGTAAATATGTGTTTGTGGGGGCGCTTTTCTCTTTCACAAACTTTAGCTGTCACCACTTTTTTCTTCTTGATTTATCAAAGAGGAGTGATTTATGGTCCGTTTTGACCCAAAATCAAACCTTCAACTTTTTTTCTTTCGTTAAATAAGTGATTTTCACTTGATAAAAAAAAAGTTATTTTCATATATTTTTGATATTCTTTCTCCTTTTGGATTGGGGTCAAAATTACAAAAAAAAATAAATTTCTTTTTTCTTTATAAAGAGTAACATCAGAAATCTTTTTTTGTTTAATTTTAAGAAGAGGAATTACTTCAAAAATATATATATAGAATCAATATTTTATGAGGAATTATTTTATGAGAGATCAAATCAATATAGATTTCAAAGATGAAAATAAATTTCTTTGTTATGCCAAGCGTTTTTTTTTTGTGGTGGTCGGGGTTTGAACCCCAGACTTTGCATATATTATGCATTGTCCTTATCAACTGAGCTAAGTTCACGAGGACTGTTATGACAAGCGTTTGAAATAAAAGAATGGTACTCTTTCTGATCCTTGTTATAATGTTATAAGAAAAGTTTAAAAATAAATATTTTAGTCCTATTTATAAGAAAATCTCGTAACTTTTGAGGTATATATTGTTAAAAAGACTTTTTTTTTCCCTCATTTAATATTTGTATTTAATATTTGTCTTTTTAAGTATTAGTAAGTATATTTAATTCTTCACAAATTTCTCCTCGTGAGCTTAACTCAGTTAGTTTGGACGATGCATAAAATATGCAAGGTCCAGGGTTCAAACCCCGGCCACCACAAAAAAAAAATACTTCACAAATTTTTAAGAACGTATATTTATAAAAACTTTTAAATATTATAATAATTATTGAGTAGATTCTAAGGTGAGGGTTCAATCAAGTCCTTCACCGATGGACCATAAGAAAAACATCGTTAGATTAAATAGATGGTTCAAATTTACTAAAATTAAAAATAAGAACATCTACAACTATTCACATTCAATCATGTCTCTTGAGCAGTTCCTACTCTTTTCCCTCTTTCATAAATTTTGAGACTCAAATTTATCTCATCTTTCACAAATCCAAAATTTATGTCCCAAAATTATGAAAACATTATGAGATATGCTTCTTGTTTAGTATCCACACCTTTCATCTGTTATTCTGGCATGTTTCATAACGAGGGGCTATAATAGATAAATTTAAGAAGCATTTCTCTTAGAATCCACACCCTCGTTACTGCACCATGCCTCTCCAAAGTCATAGCAGATGATAACATTATGAGATATATGCTTCTTGTTTAGTATCCATGTCAAATAATTACAATAGCAATCTTGCATTTATAAGAATATATAATATACACGGTTCTGAAACCTCTAAGTTTAATGTCTTCAACTATGCCTTTTAATCATAGAAGATAAATTTGGTTGCAGATGTTTTTGATTTCATTGAAGTTGTTATTTAGAAATAAGAAAAGAAATGAAATTGATATTTGAAGAAGATAAATTTTTATTTTAAGGTTACTAAATTGAGTCCATTGATGATGATTGGGGGAATGAAAGAGGGTTTCTTGATTGTGAACCTTACGAAAAGATAAGAACATAAATTGGAACCATTTGAAGATGAGATTGAATGAGAGTAGTTGTAGATGTTTTCACTTTTAATTTTAGCAAATCTAAACCATTTATTTAATCTAATGGTGTTTGTTTCGTGGTCCAACAATGAGGGACTTAATTGAACCATCACCCTAAAAAAACAAGCATAGTGATCAAGAGCATGGTTTCTAGTCGAGCTATCAATGTCCCGCGGTGTACCATTTGCACTTGCAAAGATGCAATTTCAAATAAAGTCCTCTCTGTTCAATATTTATGTGGCAGCTCCAGGAGTCGAATCCACAGTTGTGCATGCGTTTGTCGCTGAGTGTGAGATCTGAAATTATCTTCCTCAATGTTGTCCAAAGTCTTGTCTTTTTTCGGAAAAATCTTTCGTCCATTGAAAAAGATGTAAGATGCCCGGTTTCATATCGACTGTTCCATTTGCCCAAGATTAGGGAAGAGTTTAAGCTCAAATTTCTGACTACTGGCTCAAAGAGTCCAAATCTTTTATCACTTGCACCATTCAATTATTGGTGTTGTTTCTTATTCTTTATCATATTAACAAAAAAAAACTAAAATAGTAAATTATTACAAGTCCATGTGCAGGACTTGTTAAAGGCATATTGTTTGAGACATCATTCAGTTGACTTTAGCACAATTTTTAAGTTTCTGCACACAACTGCAAATGAGGCTGCATTTGACTGCATTATTGCAATATCATAATTCTCAAACCATGATATATTGTTACTGCTACCACAATTTAAAAACAGGAAGAAAAAAAAACTATAAATTGAAACTAATCTACTACATTGAGAAGTAAAACCAAAGCCTCAAAAGTCACAATTAGAATCAAATATGAAACTGCATTTTCCACTCTTATTTCTTCTACTTACATTATTCACCACAAAACCACTTCAAGGTGCAGAACGACCCGAAGAAGTTCGCGACACATCAGGCAACCTGGTATGAAACAGCGCAAACTACTTCATCCTTCCGTCTTCCATCCAATGTGGCACAAGATGCGGGATGGCACTTCTCAACACAAACAAAACATGTCCTCTTGATGTTGTCGAGCAAGACGAAGCCATGCAGTTTAGCTTTGTCCCTTTTAACTTCAAAAAAGGAGTTATTAGAGTTTCAACTGATCTCAACGTGATTCATAGTTTCCCAACAAACTGTTCAACTTCTTCTGTGACTGTGTGGAAGGTTGACACAGTTGATGTTGTAACAGGACAGAGGTTTGTTACCACTGGTGGTGTTCAAGGGAATCCTGGTCGTGAAACTGTTGATAATTGGTTTAAGATTGAGAGATTTGAGAGTGGTTATAGGTTTGTATTTTGTCCTACAGTTTGTAAGGAATGTGAGGTTGTGTGTAAGGATATTGGGATTTTTCTTGATGAGAATAGAAATACTCGTTTTGTTTTGAGTGATTTTCCTTTGGGTGTAAAGTTTCAGAGAGCTTGTTGTGAATAGGGAAACTATAATGGAAATTTCCCAAGCTTATTCCATACGTATATATTAGCTCCTGATAATCCTAATCTTTGTGTTATTATTAAATTTGGTCACACTATAAGGTAGGAGAAATCCACTACAAGAAAATATGTGATTTGCTTGTGCTAATTTGTAGCAAATTGCTAGCAAACGGATTTAGCTAGTGAAATGCTACGGAATACCTATTGAATTGGTCGTAGCATGGATTGAGAGACAAATCTGGTAGGGTAAAAACCGTGTGTTTGAACATATCCAGCCTTTTCTACGAACTTCTGCAGAACCTCTACTTCCGGGCTAGTAAGGAACTGACTTCAAATCCCGTCTATCAATTGTGTAAAAGTGGTGTAAATATTTGCCATGATGCCTAATAAGAAACAAAAATATGGTTATTTGAATGTATACAAATCAAGACATTGTTGCAATAGTATATGGAAAGATATTATGAAAAGATGTTATAATCTCAACTTTCATTAATCTTAGCAAACAAAATGTTATCGATCACCTCTAATACTGTAGAACATATTCCAATTCTTATGGTTACATAATGATTAATGTAGATATATTTCATTCAGATAACTGAACTTATTTCTAAGTAATGCATGCAGTTCTAATTAATTCAAATTGTCAATTTAGTTAGGGTTGCATAATTTAGCTTTAAAATTAGCAAAGAAATAATATTTGCAATCCTAGGACAATAGACAAGACACCTCATGCTCGGGGCGGGATTTCCAACACACCCCCTCACGCTCAGACCCAATGGGCATGAAGCGTGGCAATGCGGAATCCCAACGGTAGATCTTGGATAGGCTCTAATACCATGTTGAAAGAAATAGATAAATGCTATTCTGATTTATTCCTCAGCATGAGCTGGTTTAAATAGTGAGATTACAACTTAATTATCTCCTTAAATCAAGGACAATAATAACAATTGAAAAAAAGACTAGAAATATTCTAATAAATATTCCAACAGATATCATAATATTGTATCTTAAATCTCTGGAAATTCTTCCCTGTACTGTTAGAGATATATCAATTCTAAGAGCATTTACAATGCTAGAACACTATTTATGTTCTTGAAGCATTTTTGTGGGGTCCAAAGATGCCACATATGTATTAAGAACATTCTTTCATTTTCACTCCAATGCAAAGAACAATATTTGTGTTCTTAAGTGAAAACAGAGGTATGTATAATCTTATCTTCCAAAGTGAAAACAGTTATACAACTGACACCAATTTCACTTTCAGGATTGGTATAGAGAACAGACAACAAAATATGCATAATGAAAGCATGGTAAAGAGAGAAAACCAATATGTCATAAGGATAGTGCATACTTCGGAAAATGTCACCAGGAACATCCTTGAATTGAACCTGAATTTCTCCCTTTCTAGACTCCAGGGCCTTCCCTGCTTTTCATAATGAATGGAACACCTGATGCAAAAAAGTAAATTGCCAAATGTACAATAATGTATAGTAGAGATTATGAGAGAGAAAAATAACTAGAATACTATGTAGCACCGACATATCAGACTCGCTGATGTGGTTACATTCAATTTCTTCCATTTTTTATCAGTGTATGTGTTTGTGTCAGTGCTTCATAGCTAGAAAAGAATGAATATGAACTACTTCACTTTCAATATTGTTAAGAGCAAAAGAAGCTGAAGGCTCATTTCTTCAAGAACGAAATGCTGGAAACATAATCATACCATCCCATCTTTCATTGTGTATCCGAAGAATAGCAGTTGCAAAAGTCGGAGTGCTTGACTCGTCAGGAACAGTTGAGTCATCTCTATAGCCTTCATATTGTCCAAGAACAACCTCATCACTACTTGGAATAGCAGATTCAATCTGATTCAGTAGCCGAATGGATGTCCAAGAAGTGGGTCATTATATGTTCATTTATTACCATGCTCTGCACTAGAAGTGATCGATACGATAAATTTGTGGTTCTTCGAACAACTCCCCAATCTGAGTGTTGAGTTCTTCAGCAGATTCTAGATCCCTACCAAAGGGTTTCTCAGCAACAACATGTGTCCATCCACCATGATCAGCTAATAGGAGGAAAGAAACCAATATTAGATATATGAATAATAAACAAGACCCATGAAAAGTAAAAGAAATTAGCAAATGCTTCGATATTCTCGTTTAAGACTTAGTATTTTCTGTCCACCAACTCTACTAGGTCTTTTAAAGCATATGCAGCCATAAAGAAGCCAAAAAATTATATATTAAAACCATATAAACTGTTATATCTTACATTTAATCATGCAACAAGTCTTGATCATCTTGCAAACAGATGGATACATTGAAGGAGGAAGTGCAAGAATAGGTTCCAAGATGAACCCTGTTTACTATTTTTCAAATATTCTTGCTCTGAAATCTCTTTATCCAACAAGCAAAAGCCATCTTCAGAATCCGAGGGAGAGAAAAGGTGATAGACAGCTGGAGCTAACCAATTCGATACATCATCTAACTGTTTAGAGGAAGCACCTTTCTCTGGAACAAGATAGCTGCGTATCAAAACATAAGTGTTAGGATCACAAACAGTTCAAACATGCATTTATATGAACTGATAGGATTAGCATAAAGCATATTATCGAACAAAGCAAATTATCGAACAAATTTGTGAAAGATGCAGGCAGTGAGAAAAAATCATGATATATAAGCACATTATTTAAATATAAATAACACTATAAGCACATTATTTAAATATAAATAACACTAACAGTTCTAGAGTCGCAGGTTGTAATTGACATCATTAGATTTTTTTATTACTTATTTCAGAAATCTTCAGAAAAAGAATATAGGTTTGTTTCATTTTTTCTAAAAATATTCTCACTTACACAATTTGTTTCTCAATTCATCTCAAGAGATCTTTGACCTTGCATAGCCAATAAAATGGAGAAGAAGGGGTCCCACCTTTTTGGTGTATTGTACACAGTCTTACCCAGTTTTTTACACGAGGCCGAGTCAAATAATCACCAAAAATCTTTACAAGAATAATTTCCATTTTTGAAGTGATGAAACCTCAAGGAGTCTCTGACGACGATCGTCACACCAACAACATTAGACATATACTTAATGGCATTGTGACAATCACCACATATTCTCAAATTCTTAAAAACCCGTATCGTCGACTGTCCATTCAAATTAAGTATCCCAAATGCAACAGCTAGCTTCTCACTATGGTTACAAAGACTCTCAGCTTTTTCCTCTTGATCAATATCATGCAGAACATAATCAGTGTCAGGCTTATATCCAGTTGCTTTTATTTTTGCAAACAACTCATCCAAAAAGTTATAGATTTTATCACTCTCCATATTACTTTTGTCTCCAGCAACAAAAGTGTGAACTCTATTTCCCACATGAAGCCAACTACAACCTGGAATTTTTGTAATTCCTCTCTCTTTCATCAACATTCTGATTTTTGAAGCTTCACTCCATAATTTAGCAGTAACAAGAATGTTGAATAAAGTAACATAATTTGCAGATCTGTTTGGCTCAATCTCAAATAGTTTCTTAGCTGAAATTTTTGCCAACTCCACATTCTTATAAACCCTACAACCAGCAAGGAATGCTTTCCAAGCAATAGCAGTTGGTTCCATAGGCATTCTCTGTATAAACCCATATGCTTCTTCGAGGCGACCAGCACGGCTATAGATATCGACCACACATGTATAGTGTTCAGCTTCAGGTTCAACAAGATGATCCCTACTCATTGAATTGAATATCTGGACTCCTTCTTCTACTAGCATTGAATGGCTACAAGCAGATAGAACACAAGTAAAAGTAGCAGAATCGGGTTTGACCATTGATAGTAGCATCTTCTCGAAGAGTAAAAGTGCTTCTTTTCCATTCCCGTGCATCCCATTTGCAAAGATCATTGTGTTCCATGAAAAAACATCCTTTATAGGCATCATATCGAAGACATTCCTTGAAAGATTCAAATCACCGCATTTGGCATACATATCTACTAGAGCGTTTGTCCTTGCCAAGTCCCAATCTTTCCAATGCCTGAAGACATAGCAATGTATCTCCTTGCCCATTCTCAAACTTTCTGAAAGAGAACAAGCTCGTAAGATACTATAAATTGTTGTTTCATCAGGTTTAAATCCCATCGGTTTCATCTTCCTAAATATCTCCATCGCCTCTTCTATTCGGCCGTTTTTAACGCATCCACCAATAACAACACTCCAAGTAATTTCATCTGCTTTGACTTCATCTCTGTTCATCTGAGAAAACATGTAAAGACCCTTCTCATATTCTTTGTTTGTAAAGTATGCCGTTAAAATTCCATTCCAAGACGCAACTTCTCGATGGGGGATCAAATCAAATACTACTTGAGCTTCTCGTACACAAACACATTTTGCATACAAGCTCAACAGGGCGTTGCAAACAAACACATCTTCTACCATCCCATGTCTCACCGCAAATCCATGAATTACTTTACCTGATTTCAAATCTTGCAAATCTGAGCATGCACGCAAAATACTAAGCATAGTCACTGGATCCGGTTTAACCCCATTCAATACCATTTCGCGAAAAACATTCAGACCCTTCTGAGGAAATCCACAATTGACATAGCACGAGGACAATGAGTTCCAAGTTACCACATTTCTATGAGGCATCAAATCAAATACTGTTTGAGCTTCTCTTACACATAGACAGTTTGCATACAAGTTCACAAGGGCAGTGCAAACAAAACACATCTTCTACCATTCCATGTTTCACTGCAAATCCATGAATTGTTTTACCTGATTTCAAATCTTTCAATTGTGAGCACGCGGGCAAGATGCTGGACATAGCCATAGGATCCGGTTTCACCCCATTTAGTCCCATTTCACGAAAAACTTTTAGACCCTTCTGAGGAAATCCACAATTGACATAGCAGGAGGACAACGAGTTCCAAGTTACGACATTTCTATGAGGCATTAAATCAAATACTGCTTGAGCTTCTCTTACACATAGGCAGCTTTCATACAAGTTCACAAGGGCATTAGAAACAAACATATTTTCTACCATTCCATGTTTCACTGCTAATCCATGAATTGCTTTACCTGATTTCAAATCCTGCAAATCTGAGCATGCAGACAAAATGCAAGACACAGTCAACGGATCCGGTTTCACCCCATTCAATACCATTTCGCGAAAAACATCCAGACCCTTCTGAGGAAATCCACAATTGACATAGCACGAAGACAACGAGTTCCAAGTAACCACATCTCTATGAGGCATTAAATCAAATACTGTTTGAGCTTCTCTTACACATAGACATTTTGCATAGAAGTTCACAAGGGCACTAGAAACAAACACATCTTTTACCATATCATGCCTCACCACAAATCCATGAATTTCTTTACCTGATTTCAAATCTTGTAAATCTGAGCACCCTGGCAAAATACTAGACACAGTCATCGGATTCGCTTTCACCTCATTCCATCCCATTTCGCGAAATACATTAAGACCTTGCTGAGGAAATCCACAATTGACATAGCACGCAGACAACGAGTTCCAAGTAAACACGTCTCTACGGGGCATCAAATCAAATAGTGCTTGAGCTTCTCTAAGACATAGACATTTTGCATAGAAGTTCACAAGGGCATTACAGACAAACACATCTTCTACCATCCCATGTCTTACCGCAAATCCATGAATTGCTTTACCTGCTTTCAAATCTTGTAAATCTGAGCACGCCGGCAAAATACTAGACACGGTCATCGGATTCGCTTTCACCCCATTCCATCCCATTTCGCGAAAAACGTTAAGACCTTGCTGAGGGAATCCACAATTAGCATAGCACGCAGACAACGAGGTCCAAGTAACCACGTCTCTATGAGGCATCAAATCAAATAGTACTTGAGCTTCTCTAACACATAGACATTTTGCATACAAGTTCACAAGGGCATTACAGACAAACAAGTTTTCTACCATACAGTGCCTCATCGCAAATCCATGAATTTCTTTACCTGATTTCAAATCTTGTAAATTTGAGCATGCTGGCAAAATACTAGACACAGTCATCGGATTCGCTTTCACTCTATTCCATCCCATTTCGCGAAAAACATTAAGACCTTGCTCAGGAAATCCACAATTAACATAGCAGGCGGACAATGAGTTCCAAGTAACCACATCTCTAACAACCAAATCATCAAAAACACGTCTCGCACCCTCAACACATTTACATTTACCATAGGCATGAATGAATGCATTGCCAATGGAAACATCAGACATCACCCCACACCGAGTTGCATCATCGTGAACTTGTTTAACTTTCAAGGCATCACGAAAAGCAGCACAAGCCTTGGCAACAGCCATGAACACAGATTTTTCGGGTTTGATCCTACGTGCCCGCAATGAAGTATAGACCTTAATGGCCTCATTTGGAAGACCATGAGTGGTTAAAGCTGAAATAAGAGTTGAACAAGTAATGGAGTCTGGTTGAGGAATATTATCAAACAGTTGGTGGGCACGCTTGAAATCTCCCGCATTCAAGGCTGCCCTGACGAGTCTGAGGCCATGGTGTGAAGGGATGTTGGCAGAGAGAGATGGAACTGCCATTGCTGCTTCAGTAGAACGATTGAGATAACTGATTCAAGATTGAAGACAAAGAAATGCCACAGGTTTTTTAAATACTCCCTCCGTCCCTATAAACCCCCCCTTACCAAAAACAATATTGATATTGGAATTAAAGTGTCTATTTAATGCGTGAATGTTATTAAAATTGTCTTTTGTATAGTTTATACATGAACACCATCCGGTCACTATTATAACCTAAAAATTTGCATTTTATATCATAGACTACATACATTATTTAATTAATGAATTTAAAATGTTAATTTTTGCTTATAATAGTGACCAAATAATATATTTAATTTAATTTTTCATATTTAATTATTTAATTAGGGTTATTTTGCACTTAGTAATTTATATATTGACTTATATTTATATAGGGTTATTAACTTCCTAAGGTGTGATCTCCAATAAAAGTGATATCCAATATAAACACATTTGTTGCTAGAACATCTTAAGAAATTATAAGTATCATGTGATCTCTTTAACTAAGGTGTGAACTACTTTATTGGCTTATCTCCGATTAAACTCGACATAAAAGTTTGAGAAAAAATATATATTACAACATATTTTATCATCATCTAAAATAGCTATGTGATGTCATTGTTGTCTTTGTAAAAGTAGCCATAATATAGACATTAATTATATCATTCCTATTCATAATTAGGGTCGTATCTGAGGCAGTGCAAGTAGAGGATAATCCTAACCCAAAAAAATAAGTACGAAATTTAGGTTCCAACAAAAAAAAATAGGGGTTCATTAAACCCTAAAAAAAGTAACTTAAATTCCAATGAGAGGTATTGTTGTTCATAATATAAACATTAATTATTTTAAATTTAATTTAATATTTGTTTGAGCAAGTACATGATACAACACAAGATAAAATAACACATGACAAACTTATTGAACAAATTTTTGTCTTATACAATATTTATTGCACAATAGTATTTTAATATTTCAGGCTTGTACTTGGGAAAAAAGTTATTTTGTGGTTAGAGGGGACAAGAATTTTGGATTTTATCTTATCATTTTCCCCCTCTAGAACAATTTTACAATTAAAGACCCTGCGACTGGATGTGTCGTGTTCAGGGCCGGTCTTAAGATTTTTGGTGCCCTGGATGAAAAAAATTGTGCCCTTTTAATTATTCCAATTTTTCTACTTGCATTTTTTGTTGCAAAAGGTTCGTTTATAATCAAAGTTCTCTAAAAAATATATTTTCAAAAGAATTAATCAAAGAAAATTAAAAAAAAAATCTCTATATAGTATTAACTACTAAATAAAAATAATAATTTTGATGCCTCAATAAAAATGGTGTCCTGGACTACCGTCCCTCCTGCCCAAACTCAGGGCCACCCCTGGATATGTCCCTTGTATTTTAGCATATCAACTGCTATCATGTTTTTCCACTCTCAAAGCACCCAACTTTACTAGGTGGTATGGTTTTTCACATTAAATTCATCAATAAACTCTAAGGTTGTTGTAGCAATAGCAATTGGTTTTCCAAATTTTCCAAAGGGTGACATGCTGAAAATCTGTCTGTAGAGGGTCTGACTTGGACACAAACATTCCATACTATTTGATGTTAAGACTTGAACATCCCACAATACACAAACTCTTATCAGATAACTAGACTCAATTATAAGCAAAAATAACTAACTACAAACAGATTAAGAAAAATTGTTAACCTCATTTATTTTAAGATAATGGTTAACCAAAACACTATCACGGTATCACCTTCCATTCATAAGACAAAAAGATAAACAATTCCCATTTATTTTCATTCAGAGCCAAATCTATTACACAAACTGTGTCAAACACGCGCTTAAATGCTTGATATACACCCCAAAATAAGAGAGATTATAACGAAAATTTCACAAGCTTATTGCAGACTTATTTATAAGCTCCTGATAATCCTAATCCTTGTATTATTATTAAATTTGGTCACTCTATAAGGTAGGAGGAATCCATATATAACCATGTGTTTGAACATATCCAGCTTTTTCTAATAACTCGTCTGCTTCTGCGGGACCTCTACTTCCTGGCTTGTAAGGAACTGGCTTCAACTCCCCTCTATCAATTTTGTGTAAAAGTGGTGTGAAAATCTTCCATGATGCCTAACAAGAAACAAAAGAATATGGTCATTTAAAATGTTCACGAATCAAGACGTGGCAAAAGTCTATGAAAAGATGTTATAAGCTTACCTTTAATTCGTCTCTGCGAACAAAATGTTGTTGATCACCTCTAATTCTGTAGAACATATTCCAATTCTCATTGTTACATTTCATTCAGATATGTAAACTAATTTCTAAGTAATGCATGCAGTTCTAATTATTTCATGTAAATTATCAATTTAATTAGGGTTACATAATATGGTTCTAAAATTAGAAAAAAATCTAAAATGATTGCTGAAAATTAAAATATTATCGATCACATTAGTTCCTCGTGACAATTTTAGAGACTAGACTTCCCTTTCTAGATTGAGTGACAAGATCGAGAGTTTTTATTTTGCAGTAATCAATTTTGAAATTTAATAATTTCACAAACTAAATTGTCCGGCGCTTATAATTTTTAAGACTAAAATTGGTGATTCACTCAATTACTCCATAGACTCATTGGTGAACTTCTGCACATAAATTCATGTTTTTCTATGAACTTGAGTTTATGATGGACCATATAAGTCTTTTTAGCACTATAAGCCATAAATATGAATAAGGAAAAAGAATATACGTGTCAAGAATTAGACGCTCGTAAGCCTCTGGAATGGTTATCCCTTGATATCGTTGGCCATATGACAAGTCTAGTTCACTTTGAACTGCAGACATTTCCAGTCCAGGTTGCTTGACCTGCATGCAAGACAGGCATACGATATATATAATGTTTTCAGATAATAATCACCTAGTACCTAACAATTTTTCTATTTATTTTCAAAAAAAAATAAAAAATGATTCCAGTGTATTAGGAAATAAATATCCAGTTTATGAAAATCAAACATCCTATACAGCAAAGTAGTTTCACATTGCTACTTCATATCATTAATAAATGCATACAACATATATACAACACTGTAAGAGGCAATCAGGTAAAACAAGTGGCATGGTTGTTCACATTATGGGTTATCAAAATGATTGACATACCGTAAGCTTCATGTAAATAGCTTCTGAAGGTTGTAGGCGGATAACAAACTCATTTCTCCCTTGTTTTTTACCTAAAATTGTTAACATTAAGTTAATATTTTGAAGACAACAGAGGTATATGTTATCAACACAATATAGGGTTATTTATGTTATGTTTTGGGGAATTCTTGCAGTACTCATTAATAGCAAATGTTTCTATCAGTGCTAAGTTCTTCAAATTGTAGAAACGGTAAATAAGTTTTGCAATCAGAACAATAGACAAGTCATCAAAATGCAGCACGTCATCCCAAGGTTGTGATATCACAAAAGTCTTTGATAAAATAACAACAAAAACTTTTTTCCCACTGGACAAATTCGTTAATATAGATCAAACAATATCATAATATTCTATCATTAATCTCCGAACAAGTATATATGACATCACTTATCTTCCAAAGTGAAAACAAGTAAATATCTGACACTGTTTATACTTTCAAGATTGATGTAGAGAACAGACAACAAAATATGCATAACAAAAGCATGGTAGAGAGAGAAAACCAATATTGCATAAGGTATAGCATATAGTTCGTACTCCTGAAAATATCACCAGGAACATCCTTGAATTGAACCCGAATCTCTGCCTTTCTAGAATTTAGGGCCTTCCCTGCTTTCACAATGAAAGGAACACCTGATGCAAAAAAGTAATTGGTCAAATGTAAAATAATGTATAGCAGAAAATGATGAGAAAAAAAGGGAATAGAATATTATGTAGCACCGACACTTCAGATTAAATGTGTTCAGTGTCTGACACGTATCACTGTCAGACACTGAAACGACACTGCCAGGTGTAGTTCCATTCAGTTTCTGCTATATTTCAAACTATTATCAGTGTCAACATGTTAGTGTCAGTGTCAGTGCTTCATAGCTAGAATAGAATGAATATAAACTACTTCACTTTCAAAATTGTTAATAAAAAAAAAAGTTGAAGGTCCATTTCTTCAAGATGGACATGCTGGGAATATTATCATACCTTCCCATCTTTCATTGTGTATCCGCAGAATAGTAGTTGCAAAAGTCGGGGTGTTTGAATCGTCAGGTACAGTTGGGTCATCTCTGTAGCCTTCATATTGTCCAAGAACAACCTCATCATCTCTAATAGGGAGTACTGATTCAAGAACCTGCACATTTCATCGCAGCCCGAAAGCGTTATAATTTAAAGATTAAGATCAAGACCTGTCGCAAAGCTAAGTAAAAATAAAGGCATAACATGATAAAGTATAGCTCTTAGTTGAAAAGCAAGATGCGTAGTCAAATATAAAAGGAGATCAAGAAGTAGGAACTGATATTGATTTCTGTGTCGATATACAAGACGCATCGCACAATGACATAAGAGAGTAATATAACTTCCAGAAAATTGAAATGAAAAAGACTCACCTTCACTTTCTCATCTCGAATGTGCTCAGGCTTGAGAGAAACAGGTTTTTCCATAGCAATCAAGCAAAGAACCTGAATTGGTGGAAAATATGCAACAAATTTGACATATTAGTCTAATAAGTGTCGGATGAACTATAAACCATCTGCATTGATAGGTTTATGTATTTGATCTTTGTATAGTGGTAAAATGAAATTTAAGTGATAAAGTTTTAAAATATTCAGGAGACTGGAGGTTACCAGGTGCATTATAATCTCAACAAAATGGTCTCGCTAACATATTTATGTACTTTTTTTAGGGAAACATATGTATGTACTCGACAATACACAAATAATAATTATAATATCAAAAACCAAATCTATTTCATTATAAAATCATAGCCTTACCTGCAACAGATGGTTTTGAATGATATCTCGGATAATTCTGTCAAATAAAAAGAAATACATTGAATGATTTACGATTCATATATCATAATAATAGACCATTACTACTTTTTTAAAAATGAATTATTAAAAGTACGATCAACTAGTTTACTTTACAATTTAGGCAGAAAAAGTAAAATTGGTATACAAAAACTTTTATTTTCTGTACATTTCAGAACCTAAAATTAGAATTACTAGTGACTTGAGAACGTTGTTAAAACAAAACTTAAAACATACCCATATTGGTCAAAATATCCACCACGACCATCAGTTCCAAAATCCTCTCTAAATACTATCTGCCAGAAAATCAACACCAAAACCCAAGTTTAAATTTGTGGCATATCAACTTTGATAATGTGGTATCTAAGTTAGCCAAGGAAACAAAAGATGCTGACAGATATAATGGAATGAACTATAGATTATCAAATCTCATAAGTCTAAATAATATTAATCCGAGTTCACAAAATTTAGAATTCAAAAAATTCTCACCTGCACATTGTCAATGTGGTTGTGGTTCCAAAGAGGCAAGAAGAACCGATTTGCAAAACGAAGTACTAACTGCGAATATAAGTCGTATTAAGAAGGACTGAGTGGAATTCTTGAAGAAAAAAAGAAGTAAGCCCTTATATATAAATTTAGTACCATGTTTTGCACTAGTTCCTTTCCCAAATAGTGATCAATACGATAAATTTGTGGTTCTTCAAATAACTCTCCAATCTGAGTACTGAGTTCTTCCGCAGATTCTAGATCCCTACCAAAGGGTTTCTCAACAACAACGCGTGTCCATCCACCAAGATCAGCTAATAGGAGGAAACAAATCAATATAGATTTCTGAATAATAATAAACAGGAACCATGAAAAGTAAAATAAATTGGCCATTGCTATGGTATTTCTTGTCACAAAAAGGTGCAGTATGTGTTGTTAGAAATGAGACCGTTGAGAAACTTGATGAAATAACATCTGATTTAATTCATGTCTATTTCACTAGATTTTTTTTCAATAAAATAAACACCTATAAGCATCTTGTAAAGCCAAATTCTACTATCAAAGCAGTAAATTAGCTATAGTATATCAGGAAAAAGATCTTGCAGAAAGGAAATTAGTAACCTATGGTTAGGTAATGAAAGGAAAAAAAGAGCTTTACGTGTATCCTGAAGATCAAAACCACAGCCTAGACTAATGCCGGGCAAAGCATTACCAACCTACATATGACTAACACAGATACAGACAACGGATGTGATACGTCGACACAGGTAATAATTTGAGAAAATGAAATAACTGAGTGTATTTATAGTGTCAGTGATAGACACCGAACACGCCTTCCATGTGAATATGTTGATGCTACATACTAGTTACCGACTACAACTGTTAAGCTATGTCACACAGTTTCCAATTTCCCTGAGCCCTCCCTCCAGCAATACTACAAGGCCTTTTAAAGCATACGCAGACATAAAAATAAATATAAAAACACAAATCCTAATATCTTACATTTATTCATGCAACAAGTCTTGATCATCTTGCAAACGGATGGATACACTGAAGGAGGAAGTGCAAGATAGAAAAGCCTCCGAGATGAACCCTCTTTACTATTTTTCAAATATTCATGCTCTGAAATCTCTTTATCCAACAAGCGAAAGCCATCCTCAGAATCATAAGGGCCACTTACATATTTAACCTATAAGCAAGAGAAAGGGAAGCAGAGAATGATTATTTGGGCCCAATCAGAATTTACAAGACATCACAGAAACAGAACATCGATAAATGGTGATAGACAGCTGGAGCTAACCAATTGTAAGAACTTCGATACTTCTTCTAACTGTTCTGGGGAAGCACCTTTCTCTGGAACAAGATAACTGCATCCCAAACCGAAAGTGTTAGGATCACAAACAACTCAAACAAGCATTTAGATGAACTGATAAGATTAGCATAAAGCATATTATCGAACAATTTTGTGAAAGAAGCAGTTGCAAAAAATCATGATATGCAGTTCACAAAACAATGTTGTTTTGCTATAAGAAGATCAAGATCCATATACTATGATGCATAAACTATTTATGGAATTCATAGAACACAATTGAAATTGTAAACACTCATTTAAGTAAAATTAACATCAACAGTTCCGGAATTGCAAATTGATCATGAGATTTTTTTAATACTTATTTCAAAAACCTTCAGAAAAAAGAATATAGGTTTGTTTTGTTTTTTCATGAAATATTCTCACCTACGCAATTTGTTTCTCAATTCATCATCAGAGATCTTTGACCTTGCATAGCCAAAAATATGAACTTCATTGGGTGGCAACAATTCCTGCGAATCAAGACGCCAAATGTTAGTTCATTAAGGGAAACAAACAACTGTTATCAAATACTCTTCAACAAAAAGATGAATTAAGAAAACAAATCTACATGTAAAAAAATACCTTTCGAGAAAACTTTTATATATGAAAAGAATTAAAAAGGCTTAATTGCATGTTTGATTTATTTTAGTTTTCAAGTTTGTCCCTTATGTTTTAAAAGTTTCAAGTTGGTCCCTTACGTTTTAAAAGTTTCAAGTTGGTCCAAAACGTTACCCAAGTTCGAATAAGTTAGTCCATTCCGTCACTTAACGTTTAAAGATTTGAGTTGAAAATATGGGTGATAGAACTTAACTTATATAGGGAATTAGTTTAAAACCTTTTTTTGTTTTTTTTAGGTTTTATTAAACTCAATATCATGTCGCGAGAGGGACTAACTTATTCCAACGTGAGTAATGTTTTGGACCAACTTGAATCTTTTAAAACGTAAGGGACGAACTTGAAACTTTTAAAACATAAGAGACCAACTTGAAAACTAAAATAAACATAAGGGATCAAACATGCAATTAAGCCAATTAAAAACATAATGAACTAATTATTAGTCAGAATCACAACATTTTGAGATACATCCTGTTAAGGGCCTTCAGTTAATCAAACATTAAAAACCAATAAGGGAGAGGGGAGCCTCGGTGCAATGGTAAAGTTGTTGTCATATGACTGAAAGGTCACAGCCCACAGGTTCAAGTCCTAAAAACAGCCTTTGGTGTAAAAAACAGGGTAAGGCTGCGTACAATACACCAAATATTGGGAACACTTCCCGGACCGTGCGTATGCGGGAGCTTTGTGGAGTGGGCTACCCTCTTTTTTATATATATCTTTATCTATTTTACAACAATTCTATAACTTGACCCTTCAATTCCAAGGGAAAAGGGGCCTGGAAATCCGAGATTCATACGGTAGGTAAGTACACATTGATCATCATATAAAGAAAGATATAGTGTTGACCTACCTGTTTATATAAGTGGAAAAGTGCAGGAAATGTCTTCTTCTTGGCAAGATCACCAGAAGCACCAAGCACAACAATAGAGAGTGTGCCAGTTTCAAGTACCTCTCTTGCTACAGGAGATTCAGTACCTATGCTATCTCTTCTTTCAACATGCCATTCATTTGTTCCCATCTTCTTCTACTCTGATCTACTTATATCTGCTAATCAAATGATCATAAGAATGTGGTGGAATTAGACAAACTATCATCATAAAAAAAAAAAAAGTACCCTTTTGGCATAAAGTGGTAAATCTATACAACAAAACAATTACAAAGAAAAACAAAAAAAAACAACCCTTTTGATCATACCATCATATTTCAAAAAGTAAAATTTGTCAGATCAAAAAAGCATTCACAAAGTTTTGCAAAGTACATGCAGTACAAATTAGGTTGTTAAACATGAAAATGGATCATGATGAATAAAGAGGTAGCTAGAACAGTAGTTGTGTGTGTACCTGGTTTGGTTTGTGTTGGTTTGAGAGTGAAGAAGAGTTAGTTTTAAGAATGAGAAAAAAGTGGGTAGAGACAGAAAGACAGCTTCATTCACCAACTCTCTTCCTATTAGTCAATTCAATTGTTGTCATTTGTCAGCGATCTCATTTTCTCACGTACTATTTCATTTCTTTCCAAAACACCATTTATTTGACTTTGACCTTCTTTATTCATACATGTATTTCTTTCTCTTCTCATGTTTTTCTTTTGGGGGAATTATTAATGTCTTTTTTATATGTTTATAAATAAGTAAATGTATTAAAACATTTCAAATTCACAAAATATTTGGGTTATGCTTTTTACTTTTCTATCTTTTTTTCCTTAATCCTCATTTTCAACTTTAATGTCATAAAGTCGAAAGAAGAAAAAAAGAATTAATGTACAAAATGAAAAACAACTGATTCAATTAATCTATTTTCTAGCGGTCAAATATTATGTAGAACCGAACCTTTTTGATACTATACTAACGGAATCTTACTCTAAATAGATTTTATTCTGTAATAATATAGAATTATGATTTAGTTATTATTTTTTTTTTTTTAAGTTAATTATTCAATTCATTTTTGTTCTTATTTTTTTTTTTAAGAGAATAAGTAGGATGTTTGGGATTCGAACCCCGGCCTCTACATATATTATGTAATATCAATACAAACTGAATTAAGTTCATGGAGACTGTTCTTATTTATTGGTGGGGCAAAAAAATTCATTCTTAAATATGAAGGAACCGACCAATTAATTACTTTTCTTTACTACAAAAATAATTGTGATTTGGTACCATCAAATTTTGTTAGGTATATATCCAACATATGATTTTTTTTTTGACAAAATCCAACATAAAATCATTTGATAATATGACTTTTTATATTTAATTATTTTAAAATGAATTTAAATTTTATATCAATTTTTCCTATAGCAGGTAACTAAAATTCAATAAAACTTTAGGTACCAAATAATATATGTTTATTTGTAGAGCGTCGTGGCATCTATCGACTTCTTAAAAAGGATATCATTGAGCTCAACCACTTAATTACCTTTGAGTTATCGTTTTATATTATGGTCAGGTGATTAGACCACTCAACTCATTTGAGTTAATACTTGTAGGAATTCTTTATTTGTTTAAAATATATCATTTGAAAACCATCAAGGCAAGATGCTTTATATGAACCCATAAAGAAAATAAAATCTTAAAAAAACAAATAATCTTGATGGTCAATTTAAAAGCATTTTTTTCACGGAATTTTTAAACAATTATGTTCTAGATTTTATGGCATAATAAATTATAAATAGTATCCCTCTTAAATTTTTGTTTTTTTGAAAGAAGTATTCCTCTAAAATATTATGACTGAAACGATTCTAAACTCGATTTTACTTATTTTCCAAGAGTATTGTCGATTATCATGATATTCATCAGTAAAAAAAAATACTCCATTATGTAGTAGTATCTTAATATTAAAAATTATTTAAACTAATATTAAAAATTGGTGAAAAAGATTGAGGTCACCAAGTATGAATGTATGAAAGCCACCGGTCAGAGTAGCTGATCCCATGGCGTCTCACCAAACACCATCCTAATAATTTATTACTTTCAATGTCGTCATTTAATTTGCACCCATGCTCATGCTCTATGTTGCTTCTACAGTAGTATTTTTTAATAATGTTGTTTATTGGATCTTAAAAACTATTATAAAATTTGATACTTATATACGGAGTATAAAAAATATATAATATAATAATTTCCCTTTCAACCTTTTGATCATATGTGATAAAATAATTTAAATTTGATAGAAAGAAACACGAGCTGCCTGCCTCCAGATGCCTATTTATAATTTGATCGTTGTCTTTATGCACATTAAATTAAGAAGTGCACAAAAGACCATTTCTCAATTATTCTTGGATCCAAAGAAAATATCTTCAATAATAAATAATTTTATACTAGAAAGAATTTTGATGATGCATCTTTTTATTGTGTAAATAAGTTCACCCCAATGATTTAGAGTATTATATGCACGTGAATGTGTTTAAAAATCAATGCTTAGGTTTTCACTTTATTTGATTGTTCACTTTAGTTAGAAGAACTAAATCCCAAGTATTTACAAAAAAAAATATTGAATTTTCAATTATGCTTCTCTTTGTTAGGTTATTTGTGCTTATGGGAGGTTCTGGTTAAGTAGGTACCTAGGTTTTTTTTTTTTTTTTTAAGATGATGAGTGAGACATAATCCAAATGTAGACAAACATTTGAAATTTGTTATGTCGTAAACTTTTGTAAATGTCTGATTCTAAATAAAATAATGGTTGCGTAAATTTTACTGTAAATAAGGTATGTGAATTCTCCAAATTTTGCATTAGAGAATTAGTAACAACACACATTTTAACACACATTTTTCAACACACTCTCTTTGATTGGTTAAAATTTACATGGAACCCACCAACATTTATATGGAACCCACATAATTTGGTGGGTCCCATGTAAATTTTAACCAAACAAAGAGATTGGAAAGTGTGTGTTGTTAGCCTTCCTCTTTTGCATTATGTCTACCTCCGTAAATTTCAATTTTTTCTTGTTAAAAGAAAATTGATTCCTACCAACCAAATACAAAAAACTTTTAATTATTGAAAATGAGCCGCTAGAAACTTTGCATGGACCTTAATTAAAATAAAAAAATGCAAAAATTTCAAATAAAATTAACGTTTTTTTTTTTTTTAAGGAAAATAAAATTAACGTTAAGATTACACATTTCTTTGTAAAAAAAAATAAAAATGTTGCATGCCAATTTGCTTACCAAAAACGGCAAAAGCGCATTTCATTTTTTACTTTTACAAATACAAAACATTGGCGCTTCTAACACTGAGAAATGTTTTTGCTCATTCCCAAGTAAGATGACCAGAATATCCCTACGTGACTTAACATACGCTCGAGTTAATTTTACGTGAGTTAAGGCACGTTGCGTGAGTTAATTTACGCTAGTGTTAATTTAAAAATACTGCAGCGTGAGTTAACTCACAATTCATAGTATGCAACTTTTTTTCGAATTTATTTAAATGGTAATATAAATAATATAAATGCTAATATAAATTCTCAACAATGTTATTTAGATGACAAAATCATAACATAAATGCTAATATAAATGAAAAAAAAAGGAAGAAATGAACATGAATAATACATATAAAACCTCATTTTATTAATACTTTGATACAATTACATAATTTGATATATTTTATTGAAATAAAGTAAATCTGCTTCTTTGAGGTAAAAATAGACCAACTTTGGGGTAAGAGAGGATCAAGGTTGGTGGCAAAAGAGACCAATCATCTTGGGGAAAAAAGACATCATCCCTTCGAGGTAAATCTAAATCTGGTTATTTTTATACCCAAGAAAGAGTCTTTTTACCACGGTAAAAAGAATTTGGGGTAAAAAGAAGCAAATTTACTTTTACCCCAAGGGTTGACCTCTTTGTGCCCCAAGTCGGTTGGCCTATTTTCCCCCTCCCTTGACCTTTTTTTACCCCTAAATTGGCCCCCAAAAAAGCTATAAAAAAAAAACGAAAACTATAAAGGTGAAAGAGTGAGAAGAAGGAGAGAATGTGAGGAAATGGTGAAGGTTTAAGGGGATATTTATAAGGGGGAATGGTTGCATAGGTTTTATATGCACTAAATGCAGTCAAAAAACTGTAAAAAAAAACCTGTAAAAAATCAATAAAATCAAGGTTGAACAACTGAGGAAAGTCAAAAAAACGTGTTCTTGGGTTTTGAACACTGGCCAAACTGGCGCGAGTTAACTCACGCTTGGTTTAACACTAGCGTGAGTTAACTCATGTGGCATGCATGGGCAGCATAAGTTAACTCACGCTACGATGGTGTGAAGTTTTTTTATGCAGACTAATGGTACCATAGGTAGGTTTTGAATAAATAAATTCGAATAAAAACTAATTAAACTCAGTGTGAATTCGAATAGAGAATTGTATTAAATAAATTCGCATAAAAGTTACATTACATTACATAAAGTTCCTAAATATGTTCTATAATTACATTATATTACGTTCGGAAATGCACCTTCCAACTACAACAATTATCTTACCTCTGAATGGGGTAAATTCAAGCTTGCGAAACAAGAGCTCTCAAGCATTTATCCGGAAGTTCTATTGTTTCATTCAAAAGATTAAATTCTTATTAGTTTGGTTTAGATGATGATATTCAAATTCCAAAGAATGAGATTCAGTCCTTGACACTTCAATACCTTCATCTAAACTAAACTAACAGGAATTTAATCTTTTGAATGAAACAATAACACTTCCGGGTGAATGCTTGGGAACTGTCGTTTAACAAGTTTGGATTACCTCATTCAGAGGAAGACAATTGTTATAGTTGGAAGGTACATTTCCCTACCTAATCACGATCTTTTGGCAGAACCAGACTCTTGATAATATCTTCAGTTGATCTCAGCAACGTTACCCGCATATCGATCCACTGGAACATGTTGTGCTCCCAAAACATGCTCGTCACGTTTTCGTCGTTCGTTAATTCCACCCAGCTGAATGATACTCTCCCTCGTCGAGCGTTAGACCTTTATACCGAACATATTCCACCCTCCTTGTGTCTCCGGGGTTGACTCCTTCGTTGAATTCATTCAGTTCATCCTTGAGACCTCTTAACGTTACACCAAGGCACCGAACCTTCAACCTCTGAGGTTCTCTGCCGTTGAATTGTGCATGAACGTCAATCCACCCGGCCATTGTTTCAAATCTACACAAAAAGAAATTAAAAACAATCAATGAAAAACTCATTTAAACATCTCATCAAACACTTGGAGTGCAAATTATACATAAACCCTAAAAATGATAACTACAACATAAACATGCAAACATCTAAACAATTAAACAATATAAGTGATTTACATGTAACATTGTATGATTTCTTGGCAAAAAAATCAAAATTTAAACTAAACCCTAAAACTAAAAAAATCTAATCTAAGTGTAAAAAATCTAACATAATCATGCAAACATCT
>Ga0315914_1002827_pt1 | contig 26532 bp, 14 predicted proteins | sample MpolenodulesMG_FD_203920 | JGI IMG/M metagenome (GOLD analysis project Ga0315914, IMG submission 203920) | Medicago polymorpha root nodule microbial communities from Los Angeles, California, United States - elongated nodules | ecosystem: Host-associated > Plants > Roots > Nodule | place: USA...
TTTGATAAAAGTGATTCCCTTTTTCATTCAATGAATTATATAAATTTCTCCTTCAATAAACAGTGTTGTAATGGCCGTTTGTACCCAATGATCTTAAATAAGTGGAATTTCATTTTTCCATGTTTTTTGTGATAAAAATTTAATTATTGGTAGACTGCGGTTTGAGAAGGATGATGCCAAAATTTCTGAACATATATAGATACACACATGCACGCACCACACACTAATTTATGTTTTCTACTCTGCTTTCAACAACAGCTGTTTCTTGAGCGTATCTCTGTTAATTATCATTTCAAATGTGCAGGTGTGATGTTTACAGTTTCGGTGTTATCCTATGGGAGCTGGCCACTCTTAGGTTGCCATGGAGTGGAATGAATCCTATGCAAGTTGTTGGTGCCGTAGGTTTCCAAAATCGTCGCCTTGAAATTCCTATGGAACTTGATCCTTTAGTTGCAAGAATAATCTGGGAATGTTGGCAACAGTAAGTCTGTTTGACTTGAAGTTTGATTTGCTCTTCTTTTCTTCTATATTTCTTCACTTCAAATGTTGAGGAAAATGTGGATTTAAACATTATTTTCATTTGATGACCTTTTTCTGTTTCCTCTCTCTCTCCCACTCTTGTGTCAGGGATCCAAATTTGCGCCCCTCGTTTGCACAGCTCACAGTGGCTCTTAAGCCCTTGCAGCGTCTGGTTATCCCATTTCATCAGGATCAGGTAGCTTCACCTTTGCCTCAGGAGATTTCTGTAAATTCTACCCCATGAAAAATCTCTCTTTTCTAAAGTGTGAATAACTAGGATTTCTGCATAGTACTCTTGTGCGTATAAAGGTAACAAGCAAAATAAAATGAAGAAAAAAAAAATCAGCTAAACTTGTAACGGCAAAGTTTCAATTATTGAGGAATGCATCAAATTGTCAATTGCTGCTGCAGCCAAACAACTGTGGAGCGATTTTTTCATTGTGTTGATACCTTGTCCGAGGAATCAAAACTCGGTAATATAATGTGTAAATTACTGTACTCAAGGCTCGAAATGGTTTCTTGTAAAGAAAAGAGGTCTCGAAATTGTCTTTGTTAAAAATGTTTTGCGCTGAAAATCTTGAATTTAGTGTAGTAGTTTTTGTTCGACATTTTATCTTGTGATGGTATTTTCGATGAAAGAGTTATTAACATCCTTTTCCCGTGACTTCTAGGGTGAGGGTCCAATTAAGTCCCTTTTCCCGTGACTTCTAGGGTGAGGGTCCAATTAAGTCCCTCACCGGTGGACCGCTTTTTATTCATCGTCAGATTTGATGGAATGTTGGGATTTTTTAGAAATAAAAATAGAACTTTGAAAGATTGCTACACGCAATCATTTCCCCTATATCTTCCACAATACCCACAGGAGATCTGAATAATTCATACACGGTTGTCGCGTAAGTTAAGCATATAGAGAAGATGTTGTTGCGGCCAGAAAATGAAATTAAACCTTCCCAAATTGAACTTTGTGTTCGTGTCCTTCATGCCTTTGGCATGTGGCAATAATGGGAAACATATACATAGATAATTTCTCTTAATAATTTTAGTGAATTAGAAATAAAACAAAGTGAGCAGCAAGCAATTATTGCAACATCTTTTCAACATTATTACTTTTTCCTTTAACAAAAAATTGAATGGAAGAATAAAGGTGTGTCGATGAATCAAGGACTTATTTCTTTACATTGGTCCAAATAACATTTCAAGATCTTTCATCTGAGGAAATACCTTGATTCTTCTACTCCATGGCTGCCATCATAAGCACCCCAAGAAATGTTAATGCAAGGGCAACAATGGTGTATATGGACGTTTGGTGAGGAAAAAATGTGTGTGATCTAACGCATACGGTGTATAATAGGATGTATAAGTTTGATTAATTTAATGGTTCTTATTTGTTATTGTAAGGGGTCCACCGGTGAGGGTGAGGGATTTAATTTAACCCTCATCCTAAATTCACCTCCTTTTCCATGTGAGGGTTGAGTTACCATGAAGCATGAAAATAAATATCTTGTGATGGTATCTTCACTGAAACTTTATTCCCATCCTTTTCTTTAAAGAAAAACATGAATATAATGAAGCATGCACTATACTCTCTTCAATTTTTCATGAGTTAGCAAATTTATATATTTAATCTGGAGGATAGAGCAATGAAAAAAACCTTACTGGAATTTAGGCCTTGACATGCATATACTATTTTGAGTTCTCAATATCTCTCAAAGGACTCCATCCTTTTCAATGACCTGTTCGTCCCTAGAGCAAAGAAAGCTCGTAGACCATGTTTAAAAGACTGGATAGTTATACAACTGATAAAGGTGTTCATCCAGTTCATTAGTCAAGTATGATTCAATTTGGTAGTAAAATAATTTTATTTTATACAATACTAGCGTACATACAATGTAGACGTAAATGTATATTTTTTTTTAAATCAGATCGATACTTAAATTAATATAAAATAATTATAATTATATTGTATATTTTATGAGATTAATAATAACCAACGGATGTTGGATTTTGATAAAGGGACTAGACTTAACAATTGATTAATCAATAATCAATGTTTGAGTTTCGGAATAATTTTCAAATAGAATTTCATGTACCAAAAAGAAAATTGAAAAACAAAAAATGTTACAATGGGTTTGTTTCAAGTTATTTTTGTAGATTTTCGGAAATAAAATGATAAAAATATGTATTTATACGTTTTTTACGAGTTTAATAAATTTTATTCTTGGATATAAAATGTTCTGGCGAGAAAAAAAATTCAAAGAAAAGGTTGGGAATAAAGTTTCTATGAAGATGAAAATAAATTGTATAACTACTTTTTAACCTCCTTATTATAAAAGTTCTTATGAATATTATTATATTAACCAAACATCTTTTTTAAAAAATACCTTAGAATAAAACTTTCATACTTATATTTTCAAGAAAGTTATTCGTAGGAATGAAACGAACACCCCTTACAGGTTATTGTTGCCTTAAAAAAAATGTTAGCATCATTAATTAATAGCTTCTCTCGTTCAGTGTGTGGTCACAAGTTTACATTTCTTGGTTTAGGCTCAAGATGTCGAGGTTCGAACCTGCAACAATTAATTCTTACATGACTAGTGTTGAGATGTGATGATGGCACAAGTTTACATTTTTTATCGAACTTAAATGTCAACAAAAAAGTATATCTTGTGAAATAATTCCATTCCAAGAAAATGAAAGCGAAACAGAAAACGGCAAGGTAAGTTAGTTGTTTTTTTAACTTATAATTTAGGGTCTTGTTAACTAGTGCCCCCGGGGCACTAGTTAAGGAAACAAAAATGGAAATATTTGCATTGAAAACATAATTCTTTACACTTTTTTAATTTTAACTATACAAGTTTCAAGGTCCTTATGCTATATTACGTTTTCCTATAATTTATTAAAACGGCAAAGTTGGGATCCAAATTCCTAACTATCCATTTTTGCAAGTTGATCAAAAGAAAACATGACGTACATCATAATAATGCCCCTTATATAGGAGTTATAGTTACATCACAAAATCCATGCTACTACATAGTCAAGCCTGAAAAACTGTTGTATTCATAATTCCTTTTAAAGGTCCGTGACAAACTTAGCTAAAAGTTTAGTTGCCACTAAATAAGTTTTCATCGCATAAGCAAATTACTATAAGGAGTAAGGACCCAACATGCTCAAAAACGAAAAAACACCATGTTAAACAAGTAATTAACAGATACCAACTACCAACACCCCAAGAAAACATACATATTAACACACCTTTGGCTACCATTTGTTAAAGACAAGTGAAAGGAGTTTAACACTCAACCACTTGATAACATTAGCAATATAAGATGTCTTGTAACCCTTAGATCAGGTTAGACATCCTTCTTCTATGACGACACAATGTTACTCTCAAATTTGAATCTGACGATGTAACCATTGTACTTCGAGGAGTTGAGACTTTTGATTCCAATTCATTGCAATTAGGCCTTTCTGTATGAATGGTATTTGGAACGTTATTTGTTTCAGCATGTCGAGATTTTCCAATTCCAGTTGAACTTCGCAATATTGCTTTGATGCGAAGATCTGAATAACTTAATGATTGAGAACATGGAAACTGGATTGAATTTCTGGTGACTACTGATCTTAAACTTTTTGTTCTCCCTCCAATTTCTTGCTCAGACGCAATTTGCCTATGCCGACTAGCAACAGTTGAACTCATGAATCGAGGCACTGAATTGGAGACACTTCTTGGAGTAGACTTCTTAGATGCTTTAGGAGTTTCGGTGACCTCTTTGAAATCATCTTTGAGGCTAGTAGAGGTTACCAAGTCATCACTTTCCTGAAGATTATATGTGGCTGAAAAGAGCTTTTTATTCTCGCATAACTTTAACTCGGCATTCTGTATTTGATCCCCTAAACTCTGACGTTGTTTTTCAGCTTCCTTAATGTCCTCCTCGAGCTCCAGAATCTTCATCTCCTTTTGTTTCTTCAATTCCTGCATTACATGTATGCAGTAATCAATGTTCAAACAGTTTCCACTGAGAAACTTGGCTTAGGACAAGTTTTATTATGTTTACCATGGGTACTTCTTTATTGGACTCTATTGCTCTTGCTCTCTTTGCAAAGTTTAAAGAACAAACCGTCTCGCAAACATCTTCTTCAGACGGGCTAATATGCACAAGCATCAAGATCTTCGAGCCATCACCTTAAGTATTTCATGATAAAGATCAGACATTTTAATATTATAGGAAAAAACCAGGAAAATAAAAGTGTGCTTAAAACATAAACGTTCCATATCACATTTGCACATGCACGTTCTTACTCGGCTCAATTTTTCACTATTTTGTATACTAAAGTCCGTAGTATTAGAGAAGAAAGCAGTATCATACCAAGAGAATCTTTCAGTAGTTGGGTCAGCTTGCTATTTCTGCAAACAAAGCAACATAAAATTATTAATTTGGATGCACTAGCAGTATAAAAATTTCACACTGTTAACCAATAACAAATTATATTTTGCATGGCCTTTAAAGTAGTTATGAACTTATGATTAATGTCAAACATTTTTAGTAATCTGACGAATATGATTGATTGAGAGTGTAAAACTTTTATTACACAAACAATGTATATCACTTAAATCCTACTTTAATTGTCTAGCTGTCTTAGGCATAATTCGCATAAGAGACATAATTAAACACGAGAAATCAACACTGGCATGATACTTGCCTGTAAGGTACATGAGACCTCTTTCTCTTCAAAGCTGCAAGGACATCAGCTAGAGCTGAAAGAGAAAGATTAATAGCTCGGCCTTCATCAAGTGTTAGTCCTCTGGCCCCAGTTTTTAGCAACCGCTCGCTGCCTCCAAGATCAACCATCCACAACTTACTTGTTTCGCTTTTGGCTTCCGAGGTATCCCCACGTCTAAATATGCTAATCCTTGTCAAGCTAGATATATAAAGCTAAACAGATAATGTAACTATCAAGCTGAAAAAACCGTGAAAATATTTTAGAGCATCTAATTAGAACTATGACTCACCAATGTGATCTGCTTGATGCCTCATTTACATTAGTCCACGAGGTTGATCTGAATCTTCTACCCTTGTTGTACCACCATCTGGCTTTAGCACAATCAGAAATTTGCACTTCTGAGAGACCCTCAATTTCCACCAATCCTTTTGGATCTGTTTGGATGTTGAGATTTCTGCAAATGTAGTTGGTGAGCCCGAGTCTCCAAGACAAATTACCCTATGAATTTCAATCATCATACATAATATGTTCCTGTAAAGTGAATTGATTTTGACTTGTTTAGATGTTCTCAATTTGGTTCCACTACAATTGATTTTTAGTCTCAAATTTATTGTCAACCCAGCTTTACAGGAATATATTTAGACATAAATAAATCACTTTACATTCAATTCAATTTTAGCTAGAATCAGTTTATAGAATTAAGTTATTCAAAAACAATTTTTGTCACCGCAGAACAAAACGCGCACAGAAAACTTTTAGTGAAAATAGCAAATGATTACCCATTTGCCAGAGGTTGGTGCGGTCTACAAGATTGTCTGGGAGCCAGCAGATCCCTGACATTGCCCATGTAAACTTCCAACATACTCATTGAAAAAGTAAAAGATGAGCCATCCATGGATGCTTGACGAAAGAGCTCTTCGAGAGCACGAGGAATAATCCCTGGCTGCTCATTTGTACCATCCTAAAATTAATCATAGCAGAAGCCAACATACATATTAGATAATAATTATGCTGCTATACAAGCACACACTTAGCAGTAACATTATTAAGCACATGAGCACAAAATATCAACATGACTGACCATGGTGAATGTCTTTCCTGTGCCTGTTTGACCGTAAGCGAAAACGCACACATTGTGTCCGTCCATTGCAGATCTTAGAATCGGCTCGACATCAACAAAAACACTTTCTGCAGATGTTCAAACAATAGCAAACACAAACATTTCCACATCAGTAAAATTTGGTGCTTTAATCGAATAATTAAAATTGGGAAGCAAAGACAATGATTTTTGATACTAGCCTTGGCTTGCTTCTTGAGGAAAAACCTTATCAAACTCAAAATCTTTCCTTGTTCCTCCAAACTTAACCCGAATTCTCTCGGATCCAGCTGATACAGGTTCAGAATTTCTTCTCTTTTTGGTCAAATGATCTGGTCGAATTCTACAAAACACTCGAATGCTCCCTGAATATCAAAATAAAATTCTTCAACTCTTTAATCAAAATAACATAACAGAATTTTAATCCATACATCAACATATAATAGAATCCCCAATTAACACTACAAGAACTACCTTTTATATCCAATATCTTACTCAGTGCTTCTCTCCTCTTTTCATCCACTTTTCTCTGCTTCAGCCTCAGTTCCTCAACTTCTTCTGCACAAAACAAAATCAGCAACATTTAATTCAACAAAAATCAAAATGAAAAAAATAAAAAAATAAAAATGTAACTTTGGTTATTTATATACATACTTTGCAAATTGGATATGAAGTGTTCAAGCTCATTCTTTTGTTGCTCAGGAACAACACCAACATCAGTGAAAACCGTCGAAACCGGTATCAACCCATCAACTGAATCTGACTTAGAAACCTCAGTTTCATTTTCTGAAAACACCTGAATCTTTTCTTCTTCATTACAAACCATCATTTTTTTCTTCTCCAACAAACACCTATTTATGGTAAAGTAAAGTAAAGTAGAAAACCTCGTACACAAGACAGACAGACACTGATTGAACAGTAAAGGAAACAAAGCAATCACTGCTTCCTCGTACTACACAAATCTAAGAGAGATCTGTTCCTTTACTGACTCATCATAGGAAGTAACGATCATATCATATCATATCATAGATTGCAAATAAATTAGTCAACATGTAAGATAAAAATAAATAAATAAAATGATGCAAATATACTTGTTTGAATGAAACTTGAAAGTAGGTGAAGTAAAGAGAAGTTTCTAGAGGTTGAAACTAGTGAACATGTCATGCAACACGACAAGAATCTACAACAACATAATGAAGCATGCGTTATGATGAAGTTGTTATTGTTGTTAGAAAAAGAAAAAAAACATTAACCGTGATTCTTGTAACGTGAACTAAAAACCACAAATAAAAATATAAAAAGTGGGAAGGTGTGGTGTGCTAGGGATCAAGGTAGAAATTCAAACAACACAACCACCTCGTGAAAATTCAGGAGCACCAGAGAAAAATATAGTGTTAAAAAATAAAGTGTTGGTGGAGAGTTAGTTTCAATGATTGAACACTTTCATGTTATTGGAAATAAAATATGATTGATTGAACACTCTTATCATGTGGACCATGATTGTGATTAGACATACTTCTACCTACGGATATCATATTATTGTGTCTAGTTGAGATGTCTTCTTAAGAATAAGATAATGATTTATTTACTTAACTAATTTTTAAAAAATAGGAATAAAATTGATAAAAAAAAATCTTGTATTGATTTTTTGAACAACTAACTTCGGTATGTTAAATTTTTTATATTGGGTGGGAATATTATAATTCTTTATCTAGAAAAGTTGTTTGAACATTCCAAAAGTTATCCAACATCCTATTTTTATTTCTCTCTTTTTAAATAAAATTAACAGTTATTTTTGACGTATTTATATATGATGGTTTCATAAGTTGTTAATTTTTAATTGTTCAAATATCGTTACTCATTTTTAAATCTTCCGCTCAACCATTAAGTTTTTTTTACATTCTCTATTGATATTGTCAACTAAAAAATAATTTAAAACAAAAAAATATTCTAATACATCCAAATACATGATAAAGAAATGTCCCAATACATGATGATACGAGCGTTAGGGAGTAGTATATAAGAGGTGTGCTAACAATGTTTTATTTTTAACATTCACAATTTTATTTTGTGAAACACACGTGTCTATCATTAGTTTATGTGAACTTCATTTTTAAAGTGTGAGATCCACGTTAATTTTATCATATAAAAGAGAGAGAAGGATCCCCCTCCCATAAACTTTACAATTGGGAGAGTACATTGAAAATCTATACCATTCAATCACTTTACAACGGAGACTCCAGTATAGATTAATGAAAAATAAATAGCTCAGATTTAACTGGACTCTCCAACGACCCGTGAGAACCTAATCCTGTAAAAGAGTCGGTGTATTCATGTTAAAAGATAATATTGTTGATATTAGATAGTGTATAATAAAGAAAAAATAATGGTGTAAGAATAATTTTGGTTGGTCCAGATGTTGAGCTTGAACAAATTGAAGTGTAAAGTTGTGTTTGGGAGTGGGAGGGAGCGTGAGGAGCGGATTTGTAATGTTGGAATCGAAGTGTAAAATATGTTTTGTTTTGGTTATGGTTGGTTGGTTACACACATTTCACTGCCTGTGTCAGTGTGTTTTTTTCTTCTTTCTTTTGAGCAATACTTTGACTAGACGCAAGAAGGAACGTGGTTGGTCCATCCTTTCTTCTGCATTTATTTCAAACAAAGAATTTCTTATTTATCCAAAACAAGGCTGGCATACGCTAGGGGGGAACGTGGTTGGTTCTTCATTTCTGCCAATATGTGGGCCTCTCTCTCTCAAGGTGGATTCCTTTCACCTGTGCTTCCTGCTCTAGTTTATGCATAGCACTTTGATGATATTAGGATGTCAATATCATGTGATAATGGTTAACCATAATATCACAAGTATATAAAAAATAAAACTCCTTATATGTGTGTGTGAGAGACAAAAAAACTCACTTGTAACATTGTAATTTATACTAGTGTTATATGACATTGACACTTCAATGTCACTCAAATGTTACCTCTACTATTCATAAACATAGACAAATTTCTTAAAGTGAAAACAAGTGTTCTTGGTGTATGGTTTAACAAAGGGAAATGCCGGAGAATTTAAATAGTTTTTTCTTTTGAGAGGAAACATTTTAAATAGTTAGTTTTTATAAAAAAAAAAAAAATCTATATATATTTAATGCATTGGAATTGAGGTATTTGATTTTTTTAAGAATGAATTTTTAATTTCAAATCTTTAAATAATGTCATGAGGCACTCGTTAACAAAATTCTTTAAAAAAATAAGATGATGGCTAAACACTTCTTAAATTAGAATTTTGTCGTTTTTTAAACTTCTAAAATGTTAAATTTTGTCGTTTTTTAACATAATATTTTAATATTTGTTTTCTATGGACACTCCACACTCTTTAGCATTTAGAAATTAAAATATGTATTATCTTCGATCTCGAATATAAGTGGCAAAAAGTTATCTTGGATCTTAAAAATATAAGCAAATATCAACTTCATCTATTTTATTTAATGTTATTCTTCCTAAATTACCTTTCAATTAATGTGAACTTTATTTTTCAATAAAAAATTTGTTTCTCATTGAACAGGTTCTCACGAGGAGAAATTTAGAAATTATAACTATTGTATTTTTTTTAGGGTTAAATATGTTTTTGATCCCTATAAATATACCAACTTTTCGTTTTAGTCACTCTAAAATTTTCCTTCAACTTTTAGTCCCTATTTTTAAGTCAAATTATATATTTTTTTTAATGAAATTGTACAGAAAAGAGTATAATATTGTATTGTAAAAATCTCTCCCAAAAAAAAAAATAGAATTTTCTAACAAAACATAAAATTAAATTTGAATTTTTAACCACCAAAAATATAAAAATTCATATTTAGATCATGTTTTGTTAAAAAATTCGAATTTTTTTTTGGATAGATTCTTATAATATTATACACTTTTCTGTAAAATTTTATTAAAAAATATAGGGTTAAATATGCTTTTAGTCTTTACATTTTGCGTCCCTTTAAAGAATAGTCCATACATTTCATTAAATCTTTTTAAAATACTCACATTTTATCTCCGTTATCAAAATTAGTCTCTGTTGTTAATTCTTTAACAGAATGTTGATGTGACAGTTAGTGTGTCCCAATTATTTTAAGGTTAAATATGTTTTTGCTCCCTACATTTTGGGTCTTAATCTTAGCGGCATAATCTTTATCTATAAGGATGTTCCTTTTTAATGAAACTATATTGTCTTATTTTGAACTATTTGCCTCTTGTTATGAGCCACATTCTTTTAGTTATACTTATACCACTTACATGTTGGATCCTTTCTATCTCAATTTTTCTTTTTATTTTCCACTCCCATGTCACCAATACCTACTTCTAATATGTCGACCCCCCTTGATACTACTTTATCCTCCAATGTTAAACATTTTCCCTTGATCCCAAATTCCCATTAATCCTCACCTATGTCCAATCATACTTCATCTACATCCATCTTATCCAATCATAAAGTCGAGCCGCATAGTAGACTCAACATCTGTTGCACCTACTGTGATCATAATTCACCTAAAAAACTCCCACTCCATGAAAACTAGAGCCAAGAATGGCATATTTAAACCTAGACTACATCCCATTCTTTATCTCACACTTGGAACTTAATATACCCAAACACACCTTTACCCTTCATGAATGGTGTGTTGCTATGAAAGGAGATTATGATGCATTGATAAAAAATAATACATAGACTCATGCCTCTCCTTTAGCAACACAAGAAACGTATTGGTTGCAAATGTGTTTCTAGAATCAAAGAAAGCCCATATGGCAACATAAAATATACAAAACCAAACTCATCACCAAAAGTTTTCACCAAGGAGAGGGTTTTAACTAAACCAAGACATTTTCTCAAGTTGTCAAACCTATAACTATAATAATAGTGTCGACTTTGTAATTTCTCATCATCGGTCTATTCAACGATTGGACATTAACAATTCCTTTCTCATTGGATTCTTTGATGAAGATTTATATGTGTGGTGTGCATGCTCAATAAAACTCTTTATTGTTTGAAACAAGTCACAAGGACATGGATTGATAGACTCATACTGCTTTTTGTCTTTAGGTTTCACTATCAGCAAATGTGATTCTTCACTATTTATGCTATACAATTCCAGTCATTGTATTTTTATTCTAGTCTATGTGGATGATATTATCATTATTGGAAGCTCTAAAGATCTTTTTTAACAACCTATCATCAAACTAAAACTATCTATATTAAAAAGATCTTGGCCAACTAGACTATTTACTTGGAGTTAAGGTTCACCAGCTACTTATGAGCTCCCTTCTTATGTCTCAAATCAAATATATTATAGTTTTTCTTACCAAAGTCTATGTTGCTAATGTTAAAGAAAATGCATCTCATATGGCTTCCAGCCCTAAATTGTTAAAGGTTGGTGCTGACAATGTTCTTCACCCCCACCTTGTTTAGATCCACAATGAGATCCCTTAAAAATACAATTGTAACTATGCAACACATTTATTTTGCAGTCAATAGGGTTTTTCAATCTTTGTCCCATCCTTTGAGAGACCAATGGAAGGATTGAACATCAAATCCTGATGACATGAAGTCATATTCTGGAGCATGCACCTATCAAAGCCATGAAATTTGATGAACGTTCAAAAGAACCAAGCAAAGATGAGTGGTATGGTGGTACCATAAAGAATAGCGACGGTCGAAAAACACGTAATTCCAAACTAATAACAATATTTTTGTTGCAATGCCCTCGTACCATCCATCATTCTCCAATTATAAATCAGTTCTCATCCATTGTAACACCAAACACACGCTGAGAGGGAAATGTTCCATCACCTCTATTGTAATTTGCCTTCATATCTGTGATGTTGGAAACTCATAATCATGGCACGTCACGATTTTCTTGGCAGAATGGATGGTTTCTACTAGAGGAAAATCATGGCACGATTTAGTGCTGACGTGACACAATTTCTGGATAAGGCCGTTGTACCTTGTGTCGTACGCTTCAATCGTGACACGATTGTTCATTGGCGCGGAGCGATTTCGGCTGTTACTGTGTACTATATAAGTGTTTCTTTGCAGATTTTGAAGGAGAGCTTGAAGTGAGAGAAACTTGGATTACAAAGGAGGTAACTTTAGGGTTGAGTGTCTTTGTAGTGAGGTTCTCTTGGGTTGGGAAACATTGTAAACACCTTGGGTAGTGAAATTTCACCATTGGAAGGATCAAAAGCTTCCTTTTGTGTTTTCTCTTAGGATTCATTGAGAGTGTGGGTGACATGAAAATGAGTAGAAATTAGGTCTTGTTCTTTTGTGAGCTTTTAAGCTAATCTCTTGTAACTCATTTGTAACACTTTCATCTTAGTGGATTGGAGGGCTGCGCTCTCTCCCCCAGAGTAGGTCATATTGGACCGAAATGGGTTACCATCTTGGTGTGTTTGTTCCTTTCTTTCATTGCTTATCTTTATTGCTTTGATTATGTTTGTGGTGTTGCTCTACACTTAGATTTAGGTCTGTTTTTTTGTTGTTGTTGCTTGGAGACACTTTATCCATTGATTACCACTTCCTTTGCTCCACACATCTTTGTTATTCATTGGTGTGATTTTGTCCGAAATAATTTTATATCATTATATTTCAATTTTTTAATATTAAAAGAGTGCGGATCCCGCTTAAAAGTGGTTATAAGACCCTGAAAAGATTCTCCCCATTGGAGGTACCTAATAGGCACCGGATCTTAAATAGTTAAGACCCTTCTAATGGAGATGGTCTTATGAGAGACTTTTAATCTGTTGTCTGTTTTCCAACTTTATGTTGTTTGGTGCTAGAAAAAATAGAGATAAACATTTCTCTTAAGAATAGAGATAAGCATGTATAATGTCACAAATTATAAGATTTAATATTTAAAACATGTGTTATATCATTGCCTAAAAAAAACAATAAAACACCATTAGCATCAAATTCTTTAACACAATCTTTTTTATTGATTAAAATTCATCTGAGTCCTAGAAAATCACGAGTGATTTATGTATATTTAGTGGACTCCATGTGAATTTTAATCAATAAAAAAGAGCGTGTTGGAAAATGTTGACACAAAATGTGTTGGTAACATTATTAAAAAACTACGATGAATCCCAACACATCTTTTGGATTGGTTAAATTTACACAAAATCCACCGAATTGTGTTTGTCTCGAATGAATTTAGTGGAATCGATGTAATTTTTACTCCAAAAATAATGTGTTGAAAAACTTATGTTAAAAGAGTGTTCTAAATGATAGAAGATTTGTTGTTAGTGTTAACACACTCTAACTGACACTTTTTCCAACATACTATTTTGACTTGGTTAAAATTCACACAAAATCCATCGATCAAATCGTGCTAGCCTAACATAAATTTAACGGGTTCCATGTAAATTTTAACAACAAAGAGTATGTTGGAAAATGTATTTAAAAAGTGTATTGGTATCATTACTTCTATTATTTTTGTGAGGCTGAGAAATAAAGAGAAGTGATATTTGAAAAACCATTTTATGATAATTTTATATCAACTTTCTCTCTCATATTTATACTCCTTCCGATCCTATTTATAAGAAACATATTTCACTTTTTTAATTCATTGCATAAATGACGTATTTGGTCTATATTCTATACAAGATACATTAATTACACAATGAATCTAAAAAGTCAACTTTCTCTAGTCATTTTTCCTCTCTATTGTTTTTGACCAATAAAAATTAAGAAAAAAAGAATTATCACAAAAGTTGTCATTAATTAAATAGTTTTACAAATATCATTCATAATTCATAGGAAGTGAATGTGCGAATGCATAATGCAATGCAATGAAATGAAAATGTGGTGAAAGTGAAGAAGGGACATGTGGTAAAATTGAGGATAATACTTGGGTGACATTGTGGTTGGTGACATTATCAACCACAATGTTACAAGTGTACAAAACAACATAAAAATCTTGTGAAAGAAAAAGAAGAAAGCCACATGTGGCACTGTGGTTGGCCAATGTCACCAACCACAATGTCACCCAAGTGCTACCCGTAAAATTGATATTGAACCACGTAAGCACAGTAAAATAAAGGACAAAACTTACATATTGTTCCCTAAGTCAAGTTTTTACCGTTCTCAAATAAAATTGCAACATTTGGAATATTTAATTTAATTTAATTTTATTTAGTTAACGTCTCTTAAAGTGGTGTCATCCCAATAACCCCATACCGCTCTGTCTTCACAACCTCCACCACTGATTCCCTCATCCACCGATCAAGCCTCTCCTGAGCCTCAAAGACGTTATCATTCCTCTCAGCTCTTCCCCTAATGTTCCACAATCATCTGATTCTAGTGTGTTCTCGCCGTAGCCAACACCGCGATCCTCCCCTCCCTTGTTATCGGTTGAGTCCAATGGAAGACAATGGATGATGTACGGTTTACATCATACCTCTTTTGAATACTAATTTCTACAGCAAAACATTTGTTTCTGATACTTTGAGATGATGACACCATCGACGATGGTCGGAGAAGAAACTTCGAACAAGACAACACTCAGAGGAATAAACAAGATAATGAGAAAACATAAACATGTAAGTGCGTTTGGGGATGAAAACTGCAGGAAGTGGTGGGGCTAATTAGAACAGAGAGATAGGTAGCAACTCTTTCACTTTGGGCTTATGTTACCCAATAATCACCTAGAAGCAATGCAAGATGATAGTGAGTCTTCTCAGGTTAATGGGTGGTTATGTTGTATCGCAAGGTGAGAGTGTCGGGATTTAGAGTTAACGAGATATTTTAACGGTGGTTATCATTTAAAATAAATAATACAGGTGTCACTTTTTTATTTGAGAACAGTAAAAACTCAACTTATGGAATTGTATATAGGTTCTGTATTAAAATAAAATCAGGAAGAAAGCAGCTAGCCTATCATACAGAGACACAACTGTGTAATTCAATTCAGATCTCTTTACATCTACCGTGCGTGGAAAGACAATCTTATCCCTAATTGAAAATCACAACAAACAAACAAACAAACTCAGTCAAATAACAAAAATCCTAATTTACATTTTCACTCTCTTTCTTTCTCCCTCACAAAACTTGAAAGAAAAAAAAAAAAAAAAAAACTGAGTCACACATTCACCACTGATCGAGGTTCGCACTTCATCATTTTATATTTCGAACTTTCTCTTTCAATTATTTGTCAGCATTTAATGTATAATTTTCATGATTAGGTTATCAATTTTCGTAACGGTTCATATTATTATGAATTTGATTGTAATTCTTACGTTTTCAAATACTCGATTGCTTCCGATGAGCTTGAATCCACATTAAGGATGTGAATTGGGAATAAACTCTTAAAATGTAATTTAAGCTCTCAATTTACAAATTATGATTTCCATTTTTTGCATTGTTTACATAATGCCACTGTTTTGTTTGAGGTTGCATTGCATTAGTTACATTTCTTGCGTTTCAGTGAAGTTATTGATTCTACTGAGCTCAATTTTGTCTACAAACGGGTTTTTGGTTTTTATTAGCGGACAACTAATAAACTAGCTCATGCGGATGAGCTAATAGCAAATAGCTGTTGAACTAGCTTTTAAATATGAAATGACATAAAAAATATAAGTTTAATTAGTATTTATTTTTGTACAAGTAAGATGACAAGGGTAAAATTGAGAGAAAGAAAAATAAGCTTATCAAAGTAAGCTATAAGCTCGTAAGAAAGAAAAATTTACCAAACGAGTCTTATTTTGCAAATGAGCTTTATAAGCTATAAGCTCAAAGTTTTTTATATTGCCAAACAGAGCCTTAGTATTGTTTTTGTGATTTTGCATTGCATATAGACTGCTCAAAATCACTACATTTGCAATTTGAAAAGAATTATATGTACTCGATTTATTGGATATTGGATGTACTATGAATTGTTGCTGTATTTGTAAAGAATTAGATTAGATTTACTAGATTTATTTAAGTTCAGAACTGTTGGGCATGGGTTATGCCTAATGCATTGGACATTGGTATAGTTGACATTTGTTTCACAAGTGTTGCTGTTACAGTTGTTCTAGAAGTGCCTAGATTGGTACAGAGATGTAGCGTTGCTTCTGCAGTTTGACATCTTGTTAGTGGATTTTGTCCGACAAGTTTACCTGAGACATATTTTGAAAATTCAGGGTATAATTATCAAAAGTTTTAGGGTTGATTGTTCAGCATAAAAATGTCCATACTTGACTCTCCTAGGTGTTGGACCTAGATTTTCTCTTACAACACTTGTACACTGCAGCAAGATATTCCGTCATGGTTACCACATCTGCAATGTATCATGCCGTCCATTTTCAAATATAAATTGTATATTTTATGTTATGTGGGGTGACTCGTGTAGTTGGAGCAAATAGTTAGTTATAGTATGTCACATTTTTCATTTTCTTTAATTTACTCCTGGATATATGTGCTATGTGATTTATCATTTATTATCTGCCACAGCTTCGGCAATGCACAAGGTGGGTAGTGTAGGGAACCTAAATAATTCAACTCGCCCGCGGAAGGAGAAGAGGTTGACATATGTGTTGAATGATGCCGATGACACAAAGGTAACTCATTATTTCTTTGTTCTATCTATTCCAGAAAAATGGCCAAGTTTCATTTTTGTTATAACCTGCTTCTTTACACCCATTTAGACCTTTTCTTTGATATGTGCCCCAAACTTGTGAACCGGATGAGATTGAGAACCTGGTTGTTTCAAATTTTATTCATGAAAAAAACCACCTTTTGAAAAAGAAAAACCACTTTTAAGAATTTCAATGTGTTTTTAAGCTTTTAAAAGCTATCTGAATCAATCTTAAAAAAGAAAAGAAAAATCTGAATCAGACAAAATAAATTGTAATATGGGTATAATGAAAAATTATCGAGTAACTTCTTCTGAGAAATATACTTAATAGAAAAGAGAGGAGTGAATTGAGAAACTTATAGAGATCATCCTGTCCTACACTTCCATAATGGAGAACTTCATTGTTAACCTGAGATTTAACAACACAAAAGTCAGGGTGAAATTCAAAGAAAACACTATTGTCTTTAGCAAATTTGCTGACACTGATCAAATTCTTGGTTCTTTATCAAATTTACTGACACTGATCAAATTCTTAGTAATGGATGGAACATGCAGTAAGTTATGGAGAAAATGAGACGTAATAGACTGGGAAGGTGAGTTAAACCGAGAAGAGCCATAGGAATGAATTTTCAAATCTTGTCCATTCCCTATGAAGATCTGATCTGGACCTTCAAAGGGAACACACTGTTGGATACTTTGGGAGTTGTTTATGACATGGAAAGGAGGCACCCAAGTCAGGAAACCAAGCTGAGCTAGAAAATGGTGTAGAATTGGTGAGCAAGGCATTAGGTTGAATGGCAAAGGGAGGCCTAGGCTGGTTTGGAGGGCGCATCCATCTGTTTGCAAAACCATTAGGAGAACAATTACCTTGAGAGGGAAAACCTTGAGAATAGCCTTGGTACATTTGGAAATCAGCAGGAACAGGGGCTTGATATTTCTGATTGAATCGATGATAACACATTGAAGCAATGTGACCAAAGCGAAAGCACACCTGGCACTGAATATTACCAAACCTGCCACAGTCGCGACGTCTGCCTCCATGACTAGAGATGTCAATGGGTACCCATGGGTGCAGATAGTATGATACCCTTCCCCGTCCCGTTTGATAAATATGATACCCGTGCCTGCCCCGTACCCTCGTGGGTACCCACTATGCGGGTACCCGCGGGTATTGAGGTATCCATGGGTACCCATGGATTTTTTATTATTTTTTATTTTTTTGAAGAATTTTTTAATTTATTTACTTTTTGGTACAAATAATAACTTTTGTTTAATTACCAAAACACTTCAACTTTTAAACATCCATACATAATCCATAGAAAAATCATGATTCTTACATAATCCATATGATATGTTTTATGATGTTAATAAAGTAAAAACGGTGAACTTAATAAGATGAATTTAAAAAATTAAAAATAAAAATAAGTTATTAATGAGGAATCTTAGGTGGGCGGTAAAATTTCCTTCATTAAGGTAACAACTTTAAGTAATAAGACAAGATCTATAAAGATATTTTAGTAATTTACTTAATTTATTATCGGGTATGGGTACCTATGGGTATGGATACAATCAAATCCGTGTCCGTACCCATATAATAATGGGTAGTCAAATACCCGTTTAGCTACCCGCCCCGTGCCCGTGATGGATTTTACCCACGGGTACCCGTGGGCATGGGTATTTTTGCCACCCCTATCCATGACCACGATAACCACCTCCAGAGCGAAAGTTACAGAAAATAGAATCAGAACCATCCGAATTCGGTGCAGAAACCAGATTAGCTTGGATCCGAATGCAAAGATGAAGGATGAACCTGAGGTTTGGCCTGTGTAGAGCTTTGAGCGTATTTGATCATGGTTCAGAATAGGGATGGCAAAAAAATCCGCATCCGTGGATAAAATCCGTCACGGACACGGAGCGGATACCTTAATGGATATCCATGGATAAAATAAATGGATTTTTTAACTGCCCGCTAATTAATGGATACGGATGCGGATTTAATGGTATCCACACCCGCGGATATCCATACCCGCTATTAAGCCGAGTAAATTACATAAATGACCTTAATACAATTCAACTTCCTAAGAAAAAACCCTAGTTATCGTGAGTGTTATTAGTTATTCTGCTCCTTTAAAAGGAAGTGAAAGTGGTTGGGTTTGTTGAAGCAAGAGCTTTGTTTTTGTTGAATATGATGAGCCTTACTTATGCTTTTGTTAAATCAAAGAACTTTATTTTTATTAAATGTAAGAGACTTTATTTATGTTTTTGCTGAGTCAATGATCTTTGTTGTTATTGTAATGTATGGATATTATGTTTTGCTAAAAAGAAAAGAAAATGCATGTGAAGAACCTTTGTTTCTAAATTTTAGCTAAAAAAATTAAACAAATTTTTTATTTTATTTTTATAAATGTTATCCATGGATATCTGTATAAACCCGCGGATATCTCAAAATCCGCGGATTACCCGCTAAACGGATATCCGCACGGATATGGATAGGGTACAAATTTCATATTCATCCAACGGAGCGGACACGGATATCACACTATCCGCATCCATGGATATCCATTTACATCCCTAGTTCAGAACCAGAACTCTGATACCATAGGAAAGAGAGGAGAGAATTGAGAAATCAATCTAAATATTTTGTATTGTGATTTCTTGAGTGTAAAACTCAGTGTACAAGAACTTATATAGGGTTCTTATCCTACACCAACCAAGGAGTCAACCTATACCCCTGTAACTAAATTTCAGACGAGTGTGAGGTGAACTGCTTCTACCTGAAACTGCCACACCGGCAGAATATTCTAGACACCTGTAAACTAACTTTAGAACATTCCAGAAAGGCAGAAAAGAAAGGCAAACAAAAAGCTACATAACTCATACAATACTGATTATTATGAGTATGATAGATGAGAGAAAATATTAAATAAGTCATTTTTATAATTTTGAACAAACACAAATTAGCTTATACTTCACATAAAAATCTCAAAAATCAATAATCACTTTTTTATACAATATAAAAAACACTTCTTTTAATCATACTGATTGGCTGTTTGTGTCGTTGTTATAGTTAATAAAGTTGTATTCATATCGTTCTCTCTCAATTTTTTCTTTCAACACTAAATCATTTGGCGGCATATTTACTTTCCTCCTTATTGTTAATACTTATCTCTATTTAACCTAATAAACAATCCAGTAAGAAAAAAGAACTTTATATACAATCAAAGCTTCATAAATAGTTTTTCTACTCTACACTTTGGTACCTGTTGCCTTTTGACTTTGTACCTGGCATTTTGCTTCTAAAATTACATGTAATAGATGCTACTTCTGCTGGTTTTAGTTGAAAGTTGAAAATTTTCTCAGTTTATCTATCTATATTCACAACGTTTTTTTTTTTCCGCAGCATTGTGCAAGCATAAATTGTTTGGCTGTACTTAAGTCTGCAGCATCTGATGGGTCTGATTATCTTTTCACCGGAAGCCGTGATGGCAAGCTAAAAAGGTGGGCACTGGCTGTGGATGCAGCGACATGCTCTGCGACCTTTGAATCTCACTCAGATTGGGTAATCCTCATCTATCTAGCATACATCAGATGGACCCTGTATGTGAAGCGCGATTGAGATGAATATTATTTTCCTATTTCTAGTCTTTTATCTGAGGTAGTCTGGAGTTGTTATAAGTTCAGTTGATATAAAATTTTATTCATATATGTTAGGAGTTCTTAGAATTTGGGTTTAAGGACTCTTAACCCCATAAATCGATTTGTAAGACGAGGTCTATCGAATCTTGTAAGCACTCCCTAGGCCATCTCTACAGGAGTACAGTCTGTGGAACTCTCAACACACCCCACACTCAAGATTGGACATATGAAGTATACGATAATGTGGGTTGAATAACAAGGATATCAACACCCCCACACGTCCAAGATTGGACATATGGAGCGTGGAAAAATATGGATCTTGTCTCAGGCTCTCAGCAATATAATTTGGGCTTAAGGTCTAACTCAACCCTAGAAAACATGCTTGTAAAGGGAGGACTGTTGAAGCCTTATAAGCAAGGTTACCAAGACCTAGATTTAAATTGTAAAATCTTACAATTTAGCGATCCTACTCACCCCCTCCGATTTGATTCGCGCGCAAGTTCCCTTTTTTGTGCAAGATCGATGCAAGATCGTAGCGAAATTGTTTCTGGCTCGATTCTGTTATTTTCTTGGGATCGAAGTTACTCAGTCGCATGCAACCGTTCCTATTTCTCTGTGAACATATGTTCTCTATATCTTGGAAGAGACGAAGAAGCTTGATTGTAAACCAATTGATACTAGTATGGACCCAACGTGAAACTTCTACTAAATCAAGGGGGGTCATATGTAAGCCAAACAAATATATGAGATTAGTGGAAAAATTGAACTATCTCACTATGATCATACCACATATCTCATTTGCTGTCAGCGTTGAGTCAATTTTGAAACTTACCTTGTGATAGCCAACTAACTAAGCTTGTTAATACTGAGTTTCTTTTATACCAACTAACATCATAATTTATGATACATGCAACGAATAACAACTTAAGGTATTATTACATATATTAAAGTGTTTCTTGAACAGGTAAATGACGCAGTTCTTGTGGGTGATAGTACACTTGTTTCTTGTTCTTCAGATACAACCCTTAAGGTTGGTTGATTGTTAATTTGTTGTAATCAATCTATGTTCTTCTATTGTGAAAGCAATACTGATATGATTGTTTTTCGTTTTTGGCTGCTGTATGTTTGTGCCAGACATGGAATGCTTTGTCCACAGGAACATGTACTAGGACGCTCTGCCAACACTCAGATTATGTTACTTGCCTTGCAGCAGCTGAAAAGAATGTAATGTTGTTGGAACTTCCCATTCTTCTTTTTTAAGTGCATCAAGAAAATTTCCATTTAACTCACTTGGGTTGGCCTGGTGGTGTTGGCTTGGTACCTTGGAGTATGCTCCTCCTCAAGGTCTCATGTTCGATTCTCCCCAGTGCCAATTTGGGTGGGCTAGTTTAGCTTCAAAAAAAATAAAATTCCATTCATATATTTTCCGTGTTCATCATTGAATCTGATAGATTGTTTGATTTGATTTAAAGTTTGAATCTTATCAAATCCATTTTCTGATCCTTTAATAGTGTCGTGAATTAATAGAGCAATATTGTTGCCTCGGGTGGCCTTGGCGGGGAGGTTTTTATATGGGATATTGAAGCTGCACTTGCTTCAGCTGCAAAGTGCAATGAGGCTATGGACGATGATACTTCAAATTTTGTCAATAGTTCTGGCAACTCATTGCCAATGACTAGCTTGCGTACCATTGGCTCTAGCAACAGTATATCGATGCAAGCTCAAACTGAAGTATACATTCCGGTTACTGCCAAAGGCCATAAGGAATCTGTTTATGCATTGGCAATGAATGAAGGTGGAACACTTCTTGTTTCTGGCGGTACAGAAAAGGTACTACGTGACATCCATGCTCATGTCTATGTTCTAACTGTCTGTGGCTTCTGTTATCACCTTAGAATTTTAAGGGGCATTTAGTTTATATTTATTTGCGCTAGCTTGATTATGGATTGTTGTCTCTACAATTAGCATGATTTATTTTTGCTTTTAATTTTTTTCACTTATCTAGGTTGTACGTGTTTGGGATCCAAGATCTGGATCAAAAACTATGAAGCTAAAAGGGCATACTGATAACATTAGGGCTTTGCTTCTGGATTCTACTGGCAGGTTTGTTCAGTGGTCTTACATTTTTAGTTTACAAACTTTACACACAACACACACACGCAGAAAACTAGGGGAAATGCACAAACCACAGGTTGCTAGCACCTAAACGGCACCTAGCGAACTTGCACACCAGAAGAAAAAAAATAAAAACAAAGCAAGAGAAAAGAAATGGCCACCCGAAGACTCCCCAGACAACCCAAATGATTTTTTTGTTTGTTTGTTTACATAATGAGTTTTTTTGGTAACAGTGCTGAGAAACCATGTTAACCCATATGAAACTATAAATAAAAAATCAAAACAAGTGAACATTGAAAACCATGATCAGTGGCTTTGAGTTTGAGTATGTTGGTCTCCAGGGGCGGACCTGGACTCATAATATTAGTGAGGTTAAATTTTTTTGTCAAATAATTAAAAAAATACTAAATTTAATAAGAAATTATATTAAAAATAGTTGTAGCAACCAAAATTAGATGATCGAATTAAATTGACAACCATATTGACCTTGCCAAAAAAATCACTAACATTTGTACGAGTCTTAGCACAAGCCACAAGTGCCAATTGAAATTGATGAGCGATGGGTGAATGGGCATGATCTTGAAAGTGGTTAAAATTGGTATTTTTTTTTTTTTTAATAATTTGTAAGGGCATGGGTATAATTGTTGGGGTGCGAGGTAAATTTTCCCGTGTTTTGAGAAAAATCAGGAGAGAAGGTGTGTGTAATACTGATGGGCTGGGCTGACTGGAGTGGACGGATAAAAAAAATTAAAAATTGGGAATGGGCTGGTGTGGCTATTGCAACACCCTGTTTTGAACAGGTCCGCCCTTGTTGGTCTCACAATAGAATACTGTTGCAAGTGTAAAAGTAACAAACGGTTGTTTATTTATTTATTACTTTAGATAAGTTATTGTTTACAAACATTAGAGTTAGAACGTATTTATGAACTACCCCTATCTCTTTCTTTTGTCTTTTTCCTTTGGCATTTCTATTTATTGCCACAAAATATAAATAACTACAGCATAAATAGCATGCAGTATAAACCCCTATTTTCATCCTCTGAAAATACAATACAAGCATCATCATTTTAGCACTCAATATTTTTTTCGTCATTTAGTCTGAATAATTGAATGTGTAATCATTTTGGTCCTTTTGTTAACTTATATTTGAAGACTAGTCCAGTATCTGCTTGTCATGTCATTGCTTTTCAGCCAGCCTTCTAAGTTATATTATGGTAACCAAAATAATGGCATTATTGAGGGGACATTTGATGACAAAATTCTTGTAAGGACTGAATCACTGAATTGATGATACTTGCATCGATGAACTTAGAGGATGAAAATGCTGATTACTAAGACTGAATATTTCATAGGCCATGTTTCAATGGGTAGCTATTTAATGGGTAATAGTATACTGAATTTTATTTTGGAACAAAATGGAATAGTATACTTAATTTGTGAGGACTGAATCACTGAATTGACGATGCTTGTGTCTTTAGATTTAGGATTAAAATGATGATTACTAACGCTTAATATTTTAATTGCCAATGTTCCAAGGGTTGCTATTTGATTGGCAATAGTATACTGAACGGAATGCTGTCTGGTTTTCTTTATCGTTGCATATACATATTATCATTTCATAAGTTATGTTAGGTTGAATAAAGTAATACTTTTTTCTTCCTACATCAGCTGAGATACTTATAACATTTATCTTTGTAGGTTTTGTTTATCAGGATCTTCAGACTCTATGTTAAGGTTGTGTATTTTTTCATAAGATGGCGTGTGGTGTTATAGTAATTTATATTGTTTGTTATAAGCTTGACAAATGTCACACCTTTCCTTGTAGGCTTTGGGATCTCGGTCAGCAACGTTGTGTGCATTCGTATGCGGTTCATACAGATTCTGTTTGGGCTCTTGCTAGCAATTCAACGTTTAGTCATGTTTATAGTGGTGGTAGAGACTCTTCTGTGAGTTCAATTTTTCTTTAAAAATAAATTGACTATTTTAATTATTGTGACTTGAATTTCTGTGACGTATTGCTGTACTGTTTAACCTCTGTGGTCATCTTCTGACCTATTATTTGGTTTGTCCAGTTATACTTGACAGATTTGCATACTAGAGAGAGTGTTTTGCTTAGCACTGGGGAACAACCAATTCTTCAATTGGCTTTGCATGACGATAGCATATGGGTTGCATCAACGGACTCGTCGGTTCACAGATGGCCTGCTGAAGCATGCAACCCTCAGAAGATTTTCCAAAGAGGCAATTCTTTTATAGCTGGAAATTTGTCATATTCAAGAGCGAGGGTGTCTCTAGAAGGATCTACCCCTGTATGTTATATTTATTGTTATTTCTATAAAATATTAATTTTATTATTGCATCTACTAAATGTTGTATTGCTCTCGGAATACTTCATGCTGGTTGCATATGCACATGTAAAGGTGAAATATATTTGTTTATTTGTCTCTCTTCCAAAGAAGTTTCTCTCCAAATATAAATGTTCTTTTGATTAGGTTCATAGAACAGATACAATAGGAAGAGAATATATTAATCTTATTTGATTTGATAATACATAGTATACATTAGGATTGCAGAGGAAAGGAAATAAAACAGAAGGAAATTAAATCAAATCCTAATAATCTTAACTCTGGAAAATATCTAAAATGAGAACAATTCAAACAAACCTCCCCCGATTTCATCCCTTTATTACAGGGGCTGCCAGCATATTATTTTCACAATATTAACACGATAATATCCCTGAATCTTTTTATTTTCAACAGATTCTTACTGTTCTGGAGCAGGGCCACTAATAATTTTTTCTTTTGGTTGCCATTCAAATATTATCAATAGGTTCCTGAATATAAACAGCCTATCTTGACTATTCCCGGCATCCCTGCAATAGTACAGCACGAAGTTTTAAATAATAAAAGGCATGTGCTGACCAAGGTAATCATGGTGCTTTGTGTTTGTGTTACTAAGCTAAGTATGTTAATATTGTCATATGTTCTGTTGTATTGTTATCTTCTGAGCTGATAAATGGCTTCTTTATAGGATACTTCTGGTTCAGTGAAGTTGTGGGAAATCACGAAAGGTACTGTAATTGAAGATTATGGAAAGGTGAGAATTGGTTTTACTTTCACCTGTTAATCTGCACGGAAGTCCTGTTCGTAGGGAAAAAGACCTTAGTTTCACTTATTATTATTTTCAAAGTTCAACTGTAGCTGACAATATCATTTGTTACTTCAAAATAGCTTATACTTTACATGTGGATTATATAGGTACCATTTGACAAAAAAAAGGAAGAGCTATTTGAGATGGTATGATAGCATGTATTCGTCATCATCAATTCTTTTGCTTTTTGAATGACAGTTGTTTTAAATATTTTATTTTTTTGTTATGGTTGGTTTATATTTTCTTTTCCTACTACCTCAGGTTAGCATTCCTGGATGGTTCACAGTGGATACCAGACTTGGAAGTTTGTCTGTACATTTGGACACTCCCCAGTGCTTTTCTGCAGAGATGTATTCGCAAGAGCTTAACATTGTAGACAAGCCTGAAGATGATAAGGTAAGTGAATGTATTTTCATTAGCAATTTGTATGCCTTTTTCTTGTACTAGACCATTGAGCCGTGCTAATGCAAGGGTCATACGGAAGGTAATATTTGACAGTAATAGGTAACAAAATAGTTTAGATGAATGTCATGATTGTCATATAGTACTCCCTCCGTTCCTTTTTAATTGTCACTTTTGAGTTTTTTACACAAACCAAGACAACAAATACTTTTTACTACTTTTGATACAACAATTCATCTTTTTCCTATAATAACCTTCATCATTTAATATCTCATTTCATATACTTCTCTCTCTACA